>Ga0207428_10000794_pt1 | contig 35722 bp, 37 predicted proteins | sample RhiMethybrSRZTD1_FD_187600 | JGI IMG/M metagenome (GOLD analysis project Ga0207428, IMG submission 187600) | Populus rhizosphere microbial communities from Tennessee, USA - Rhizosphere MetaG P. TD hybrid SRZTD1 (SPAdes) (version 3) | ecosystem: Host-associated > Plants > Roots > Rhizosphere >...
CTTCTCGAGCGGCGACTCGGGATCATCGGCGGCCTCCTTGGGCAGCGCGGTCGTAGGCTCCGCGAGGACTCAGCCGATCTTCCTAGCAAGACACGCCGGATCTCATCCATTGGACTTTCGTCCAACGCCGCGGTCCAGGCCTCACGGTGCTGTAGGGCTGATGCGTTCGCGCTCCCACGCCTTGAGGCACTTGCGGTGAAGCTCGAAACGATCCAGCCCGGGGTCGACGCCGTGACGCCGATATTCGACCTCGAACCCGACCTGATGGCGCTTCACAGGCTCTCCACAGATCGCGCACGCCGCACCGGACCCTGCGCCACCGAACGTGCGATCGGGCGCTCGTGCGGGCAATAGCCCGGAGCGGAGCGCCTCTCGGGCCTTCTGTCGGAGCCGTTCCTCGGGCATCGCTCTCCTCACCGCATCGCCGAACCCACCACCGCTTCCACGTTAAAGAACGTCAAACAGCGCCATGCGGATTGGTTCGCCCGCGCTCGACAAATCTTCGGGTTCGGGGTAGTGTCCCGCCAGAGGTCGCGTCTATGCAGGTGCGATGCTCAACGTGCTCGCGGCCGATCGCGGTCACCGACGTCGTCCAATCGTCTGGCGGTAGCCTCTCGCACCTGGATTGCGCAAGGGCGCACGGGCTCACGCCGGAAGAGCGGGCACTGCTGTTCGTCTATTGCTCGAATCATCTCGTCGCCCGCTGCCACTCCTGCGGCCTGGACTTCCACATGACGGAGCTCGCGGCAGATCCGCTCGGGGGCGCGACGAACCTGTGTCCTCGCTGCCGAAAGGATCTGACGGAGAGCGTGCGCGGACATCTCTACAGCTGCGTGACACTCCCCTCCGAAATGAAACAGCGGACGCAAGAGGTGCGCGAGGCGGCTCAGCTACTTATCAAGCGGAGTCAGGAGCTATCCGACCGATCGCACGTCCTGTTCCGCGAAGCCGAAGCCCATCTCTTCGAGAGGCAGCAAGCCCTCCGACTCGCGATGAGGCGGCGAGCCGGCAACCAATGAAGACCGGATGGGTCTATCACGAGCTGTACATGTGGCACGACACCGGGCGAGCCACGACGATGTCCCCGGACCGCAAGTGGATGCAGGCCTGGGAGCACTACGAGAACCCGGAGACCAAGCGACGGTTTCGCAATCTGGTCGAGGTCGCAGGCCTGTTCGACGATCTCGTCGCGCTCAAGCCGCGGATGGCGACCGTGGACGAGATCCTCCGTTTCCACACCCCGGCCTACGTCGAGTCCATTCGCACGATGAGCGACGCGTCGGGCGGGAACGCCGGCGAGCTCACGCCGTTCGGCGCCGGCTCCTTCGAGATCGCCCTGCTGGCGGCCGGGGGCACGATCGCCGCCATCGATGCCGTCCTCGACGGGCGCGTGCGAAATGCTTACGCCCTCGTGAGGCCGCCCGGCCACCACGCCGAGGCCGACCGCGGTCGAGGGTTCTGCATCTTCGGTAACGTCGTGGTGGCCATCGAGCACGCGCGGGCGAGGCGAGGCGTCGGGCGGGTGGCGACGGTGGACTGGGATGTCCACCATGGCAACGGCACCCAGAAGGCCTTCTACCGCGATCCCCAGGTGCTCACCATCTCCATCCATCAGGATCGGTTGTATCCACAGGATTCGGGCGCCATCGACGAGCGCGGCGACGGGCCCGGCGCCGGCTTCAATATCAACATCCCGCTACCGCCGGGATCGGGTCACGGCGCCTATCTCGCGGCCCTCGACCGAGTCGTGGTTCCGGCGCTCCGCGCCTTCCGGCCGGAGCTGATCGTCGTGCCGTCAGGCTTCGATGGCAGTCTCTACGACCCGCTCGGGCGGATGATGGCGTACAGCGAGACCTTCCGCGCCATGACGCGAACGCTCGTGGCAGCCGCGGATGAGCTCTGCGGCGGCCGTCTGGTCCTGAGCCACGAGGGCGGCTACTCGCCGGTGTACGTGCCGTTCTGCGGCCTCGCCGTCATGGAGGAGCTGAGCGGCGTCAAGACCGCCGTCAACGACCCGATGGCCGGCCGGGCGGCGTCGATGGGCGGCCAGGATTTACAGCCGCACCAGGACGAGATCATCCGGCGAGCTGAGCGGTACGCGTCGCTCCGGTAATGCTCAGGAGGTGCGCCTCCTCGGCAGGGCCTTGAGCGCGTCCTCGGCGGCTTCGAGCGTACGGGCCACGTCCGCCTCAGTGTGGACGAGCGACATGTACATCTTCTGCGTGTTCTTGACCACACCGCGCTTGATCAGCTCCGTGGTGAAGGCGCGCGCGAGGGCTCCGTCAGCCTTCTGAAGCGACCGGTAGTCGGTTACCGGCTCCTCCGTGAAGAGAACGTCGAAGACGACCGGCTCGCCTACGACCTGCGCGGGCAGCCCCGAGCGCCGAACCAGCTCCGTGAGGCCGGCCATCAGACGTAGACCGGTGCCGTGCAGGGTTTCGTAGGCGCCGGGCTTCCGCAGCTCGGCCAAGGTGGCGAGCCCAGCGGCCGCAGCGATAGGATTGCCGTTGAGCGTGCCGGATTGCGAGATGAAGTCGCCCTTGCCGTCCTGCTGAGGGTCGAAGGGGCGCATCAGCTCCTCGGAGGCGCAGACCGCAGCGAGCGGGAAACCTCCGCCGACGATCTTACCGATGCACGCGATGTCGGGGACGACACCGTAGTACTGCTGGGCGCCGCCGTAGGCGAGGCGAAAGCCGGTGACGACCTCATCGAAGACGAGCAGGACGCCGTAGCGTCGAGTGACCTCGCGCAGCCCGGCGAGGAAGCCCGGCTGGGGCGGAATGAGCCGCTGGAACGGTTCGATGATGACGGCCGCGAGCTCGTCGGCGTGCGTCGCGACGATCCCCTCGACGGTAGCCAGGTCGTTGTAGGGCGCGATGAGCACCTCGGCCTCGAGCGCGTGAGGAATGCCCGAGGAGTCCGGCACCGGCGCCGGGAAGGCCTTGGGCGAGCGCGGCGTCGCGCTCATCATCGAGTAGTCGTGAGCGCCGTGGTAGCCGCCCTCGAATTTGAGGATCTTGTCGCGGCCCCGCGCGGTGCGGGCCACGCGCAGGGCGAAGAAGGTCGCCTCCGAGCCCGTCGAGGTGAACCGCACCTGCTCGGCGCAGGGCACCGCTCGGCAGATCTCCTCGGCCAGCTCGATGATCGGCTCGTTGACCATGAAGTAGGTGCTACCGCCCTCGATCTGCGAGCGGACCGCAGCCACGACAGACGGATGGGCATGGCCCAGGACGAGTGGGCCCGAGGCCAGCACGTAGTCGATGTACTCGCGCCCGCTCACGTCGTAGATCTTCGAGCCCTGCCCGCGCTTGACGACGAAGGCCGCCTCGTCGGCATAGCGGGAGGTGCCCAGGACGCCGCCGGGCAGGCGCCGGCGCGCGCGCTCGAGCAGTGTGGTTTCTTCAGCGGATCGGGGACGGTTCGTGTCAGCCATGGGAGACCTCGCGTGGTTGAAGGAGCGATGAGCTAGCGTCGCCCACTATCCGCCGGGCTCATCGGACTGTCAACCCATGCTAGGGTGCCGCATCATCTGCTGGGAGGCAGGAGAGCGATGCGTCGAGGGGCAAAATCTCCAAGGGGTAAGGCCAACGCCAAGCGCGTGGGTGGAGGCAAGCGGGCGAAGGCCGAACGCTCCCGCGAGATCGAGGAGCGCCTGGCGGAGGCGCTGACGCGTGAGGCGGAGGCATTGGAGCAGCAGACGGCAACCAGCGAGATCCTTCGCGTCATCAGCCAGTCGCCGACCGACGTGAAGCCGGTGTTCGAGACGATCGTGCGGAACGCGGTGCGTCTCTGCGACGGGCTATCGAGTGTCGCGTTCCGGTACGACGGCCGGGAGCTCAGCATTCTCGCCCATCACGACTTCTCGCCGCGAGCGGTCGAGCTCATCGCGCGATCGTATCCGCGTGCTCCGAATTCGGAGTCGATGTCCGGGCGCGCCATCTTGCGTCGCCAGGTGATCCACGTGAGCGACGTCACGGCGCCTGGGCCCGATAGCGGCTCGCGCTCTCGACAGTTGGGTCTCGATGTCGGCTATCGGGCCATCCTCGCCGTGCCCATGCTGCGTCACGGAGAACCGGTCGGCGTCATCAACGTGATCCGCCGGGAGGCGCGGCCGTTCAGCGACCGCCAGATCGCCCTCATGAAGACATTCGCCGACCAGGCGGTCATCGCGATCGAGAACGTGCGGCTTTTTCAAGAGCTCGAGCAGAAGGGCCGCCAGCTCGAGGCGGCCAGTCGGCACAAGTCCGAGTTCCTGGCCAACATGTCCCACGAGCTGCGCACGCCCCTGAACGCCATCAACGGATTCTCAGAGGTCCTCGCCGACCGGATGTTCGGGGAGCTCAACGAGAAGCAAGAGGAGTATCTGAAGGACATCCACGCCTCCGGCACTCACCTGCTGTCGCTCATCAACGACATTCTCGATCTCTCGAAGATCGAAGCCGGTCGCATGGAGCTGGAGCTCACCGATTTCGATCTCCCGCAGGCGATCGACAACGCCCTGATGCTGGTGCGGGAGCGCGCCGGTCGACGTGGCCTCACGTTGCAGACTGCTGTCGACACAAGACTCGGTCAGGTTCGCGCTGATGAGCGCAAGGTCCGACAGGTCGTGCTAAATCTTCTGTCCAACGCCATCAAGTTCACACCGGAGGGCGGAATGATCGAGGTTCGCGCCGTGTCAGTGGAGGGCGCCGTAGAGATCGCGGTCAACGATACCGGAGTCGGCATCGCCCCTGAGGATCACGAGGCGGTCTTCGAGGAATTCCGTCAGGTGGGGACAGCGGACAAGAAGGCCGCAGGCACGGGGCTCGGACTGACCCTCTGCCGAAAATTCATCGAGCTCCACGGCGGGAAGATCTGGGTGCAGAGTCGGCTGGGCGCAGGCTCAACCTTCCTATTCACGATTCCAGCGGTCAGCCCTGCATGAACGCGACGAGGTCAAATGCCGAAGGAGCGAGCAATGCCCGACCCGAATAGGCCGCTGTGGCAGTGGAGCGCGTGCGATCTGGCCGAGGTGATCGCGGCGCGCAAGGTGACGGCCGCCGAGGCCGTCGGCGCCGCGGTAGCCCGCATGCGCGCCACCAACGGCAAGATCAACGCGGTTGTCGACGATCTCGGCGACGCCGCGCTGCGCGAGGCCGAGGCGCACGACAAGGCGATGAGCGCCGGCGGCCCGATCGGGCCGCTGCACGGCGTGCCGGTCACGATCAAGGAGAACATCGATCAGAAGGGCTGCGCGACGCCCAACGGCGTCGTCGCCTTCAAGAACGTGATCGCGCCCGACGATGCGCCCGTGGTGCGAAACCTCCGCCGGGCCGGCGCCATCGTCATCGGACGCACCAACACGCCGGAGTTCTCCTTCCGCGGGACCACGGTGAACGAGCTGCACGGCCGCACCTTCAATCCCTGGAACGACACCGCCTCGGCCGGCGGCTCCTCGGGCGGCGCGGCAGCGGGCGTGATGATGGGCTACGGCCCGATCGCGCACGGCAACGACATCGGCGGCTCGCTCCGCTTCCCTGCCTACGCCTGCGGCGCGACCACGGTGAAGCCCGGGCTCGGCCGGGTGCCGGCCTTCAACCCGTCATCCGCCGTCGAGCGCGGCATGCTGGCGCAGGTGATGTCCGTGCAGGGCGTGATCTGCCGCGAGGTGCGCGACGTGCGCCTGGCCATGCGCTCGCTCGTCGGCTATGACCCGCGCGATCCATGGCAGGTGCCGATGCCGTTCGACGGCACGCCCGAGCCGAGGCCCATCAAGGTCGCGTTCACGCGAAACACTTTCGACTTTCCCCTACACCCGGCGGTCGCCAAGGCGCTCGACGCCGCGCGGGCCGCGCTAACCAGTGCGGGGTACGAAGTGCGCGAGGTCGAGCCGCCGCTCCTCAAGGAGGCAGCGGTCACGGGCGCGCGCTGCCTCTTCGGCGAGGCGAAGGCGCTGATGGACGCCGACGTGCGCAAGTACGGCTCGAAGACCGTCGTCGCGATCTTCGACGAGTACTACCGCTACTTCCAGCCGTTCGAGGGCATCGAGTACCTCAAGGCGATCGCCGACCGCAACCGCTTCATCCGCGCTTGGACCACCTTCCTGGCCGACTATCCGCTGGTCCTCACTCCGTTCCTGCCGGCGCCGATCTTCACCTGGAATCGCGACGAGCAGGGCGCCGAGGGCGTGCGCGAGGTGCTGGGCAGCGCGCTCTACAGCTACGCGATGAACTTCATGGGCCTGCCCGCCGCCATCGTGCCCGCGAACGAAAACGGGGGCCAGCCGGTTGGCGTCCAGATCGTAGGCCGTCGCTTCCGCGAGGACATGATCCTCGACGCCGCGGAAGCGGTGGAGCGCGCGGTCGGCGTGATGGCCGAGCGGCTCTGGCGTCAAGGCCAATGACTACGATCTCAGGCTCGATGAGCCCATGATAAGTGAGGCCGACGCCGATCGCGCCGGCCTCACCGCTACTATTTGCGCAGTGATCTGAGGCCCGCGCGAACCTCTTCCGAGAACAGTTTCGGCTGTTCCCAGGCCGCGAAGTGACCGCCCTTGTCGAGCTTGTTGTAGTGGATGAGCCTGGGATACGCCCGTTCCGTCCAGCTCCGCGGCGCGGGATAGAGCTCGTCGGGGAAGACGCTCACGGCCACCGGGATGGAGACGCCCTTGACCTGGAAAAAGCTTTTGCCCCAATACTCCCAATAGAGACGGCCGCCGGAAACCCCCGTGTTCGTCAACCAGGTGATCGTGACGTTGTCGAGGACGTCGTCGCGCGTGAGGCCCTCGGATGCTCCCGCGAAGACGCGCGAGATCAGCTCGTAGCTGCGGGCGTCGTGATCGAGGAAGTACCCCGCCAGGCCGATGGGTGAGTCCGCGATTCCGTACAGTGACTGCGGTCGCAGACCCATCTGAAACCCGTAGGCGATCCCCTTCTGATAGACGAATTGCACGCGCTCGTACGCGACCCTCTCATCGGCCGAGAGACCCGCTGGCGCCGGCGCACCGGAAAACGCCGCCGCGTCGACGTCAGCTGGAAAGATACCGGGCATGTTGCTGTGAATGCCCAGCAACCCCGACGGCGCCTGCACGCCCATCTGATCGACGACGACGGCGCCCCAGTCGCCGCCCTGGGCCACGTATCGCGTGTAGCCCAGTCGCTTCATCAGCACGTCCCAGGCACGCGCGATGCGGTCGACGCCCCACCCGGGGGTGGTCGGCTTGCCCGAGTACCCGTAGCCCGGCATCGACGGGATGACCACGTCGAAGGCATCCGATGCGCTCGCGCCGTGCGCGGTGGGGTTGGTCAGCGGATCGACGATCTTCAGCTGCTCGACCACCGAGCCAGGCCAGCCATGCGTGACGATCAGCGGCAACGCGTTCTCATGCTTCGAGCGAACGTGAATGAAATGAATGTCCAGCCCATCGATCTCGGTGATGAACTGCGGGAGATCGTTCAGCTGCGCCTCACACCTGCGCCAGTCGTATTCCTTGCCCCAGTACTGCGCGAGATTGCGCATCGTCGCGAGCTGCACGCCTTGCGTCGTATCCGTTACCGTTTCCCGATCGGGCCACCGGGTCGCGTTGATGCGCCTGCGCAATTCGGTCAGCTCTTCTTCCGGAACGGACACTCGAAACGGACGGATCGCGGTGTCGGCCACGGTGTTCTCCTTTTCGGGGAAAGGCAATGCGACTGGCGTCGAGGATTGTGCGTGGGGATGCTCTCGCCCGTCGAAGGCAAAGTCAATCCGGGCAACGCCTACTGTACTTTCGTCCAACCATTGTTGGACTGGATGGACCAAGCCGATGCACAACCCCGCGAACGGATGGAACGCTCGCCCCGACGCTACGTGGCCTCGTGCGCCTCGATCGAATCCTTGGACGTCCGACCTTCCAGCGGCTGACACCGCGCGAGTCGGCCGAGCTGCTCGAGGGGGGCGAGGCCTGGCGTCCCTCGCGTCACTGCGGGATGTCGCGCCCGCGGAATGGGAGGAAGCTGGCATCGGGTCCGACTCGCGAGTCTTCGGCTTGCGCGTGGAGGAACGGATCGTCGCGGTGGCCGGCTATGAGCGGCGCGGTCTGGCTGCTGAGCCGCTCAAGGCCGTCCTCAACGAGGCTCTAGCCGAAAACCTGCTGCCCCAGTATCGGGCACGAGATGGCAATACGGCGAGCGTCACGCTGGCCAGGCGAGTCGGGTTCGTTGAATACGGATGGATGGCTACGGTTCGCGTCCACTCCGCCCCGCTCAGCCGGCCTTGTACTTCTTGAGCGCGTCCGGGGTCAGCATCAGGCCGTGGCCCGGGCGCTCGGGCACCCGGAACCAGCCGTTCTCGCACTTCGGCAGATCGACGAAGAGATCGTCGGGCGCCCAGTTCATGTACTCGACCAGAAACGCGTTGGGCAGCGCGGCGGCGACGTGCAGCGAGATCTCGTGCACGACGTGCGGCGAGACCGTCAGGCCGTGGGCGGCGGCGAGGTGGCCGATCTTCAAGGTCTCGCTGAACCCGTTGGCCCGGCAGACGTCGGGCATGAGATAGCGCGCGGCGCGCCGCTCGCACAGCTCCTTGAACTCGAAGCGGGTGTAGTGGTTCTCGCCCGTGGCGACCGGTGTCTTGATCGAGCGCGCCACCTCGGCGAGGCCCGCGTAGTCGTCGGCGAGCACGGGCTCCTCATACCAGACGAGGTCGAGGTGCTCGAGCATCTGGGCCTGCTTGATGGCGGCGAGGACGTCGAGCTTCTGGTTGACGTCGACCATCAGCCGCACGCCGTCGCCCAGCGCCTTCTTGACGGCTTCCACGCGCACCACGTTCTTTCGCGGGTCGGGGTCGTGGATCTTCATCTTGTAGTAGCGGCAGCCGTGGCCGGTGTAGAAGCGCCCTTCGGCGATGATGTCATCGATGGCGTAGTTCGCCCAGCCGCCGCTCCCGTATGCCTCGACCCGATCCGTCACCGCGCCCCACATGCGGAACAGCGGCTGGCCGGCGATCTTCCCGACGAGATCCCACAGCGCGATGTCGAGCGCGGCCACGCCGTAGCCGGCCAAGCCCACGCGGCGGATGCCGCGGTCGCCGCGGAACATCTTGTCCCACAGCTTGCCGACCATCCGTGGATCCTCGCCGATGAGCAGCGGCTTGAGGCGCGTCTCGAGATAGACCTGGATGGCCTCGGCACCGCCGCCGCCGAACGCCAGCGTGTAGCCGAAGCCTCGCACGCCCTCGTCGGTGTCGATGAACGCCGCGACCATACGGTGGTCCTTGAACTCCAGCGACATGGGCCGAGGACAGGGCACGTGCAGGACAGCGGTCTCGATACTCGTGATTTTCATGGCTCGGGAGCATGCCACATTCGGCGGCCATCTTGAAGGGGCCGACGAGCTCGCGTTGGTTTAGCATTCGGGCATGGCGATCTACCACGTCCACTTCGTCTGCGCGGCGGACTACATGGCTCGACGCCTGCCGTTCCGACCCGCCCACCTCAAGCAGCTGGTGAGCCTCCGCGACGACGGGCGCGTGGTCGCGGGCGGCCCGGAGCCGGATGGCACAGCGGCGAGCATCTTCTATCGCGTCGTCGACCGCGCTGAGCTTGACCGCCTGCTGGCGGAGAACGAGTTCAACCGCGCCGGACTCTTCACGGCCAATCGCCCCCGCGCCTTCGCCGATTTCATCGAGCCGCGAGAGCGACCGCCGGTCGACACCGGGCTCAGCGCGATCATCGTGGAAGGCGCGCCGGGTGATCGCGCGAAAGCCCGCGCCGGGCTCACGGAACTTCAGCTGGAAGGACGCGTGGCATTCGGAGGCTTCTTCGAGGACGGCACCGCGCTGGCAGTCGTCAGGTCAGCGAGCCAGGGCGAGGCGCTCGCGTGGCTGGCCCGCGCCGGCTGGGACCCCGCGCGTCTGGTCGCACGAGATTGGAGCCAGACCCTCTAACAGTCTCGACCAGTCTTCGCGAGGCAGGCGCCGCGGACCGGCCGCCGCTTCCCATTGACAGTAGATCACCGCGGAGGTACATAACGGACGCTCCGCCCTGGCCCTTTTTTGAGTTGGGAAGCCACGGCATGAAACCTCGAGTAGCTGTTCCCGCTCCAGCCGTTCACGAAGTCCATGTCGTTGTGCCGAGTACGCCTTTCAGTGCGCAGCGTCCGATCCCGCTCCGCGACCCGAAAGGAGGCTCCCGATGACGAATGCGCGATCCGCCAAGGCCAGCCTGTCCGCCATCAACCGCAGGAGATTTCTCGCTGCGGCCGGCGCCGGCGTCGCGGGCGGCGCGTTGTCGGCCATGCTCGACACCCGCCAGGCGCCCGCGCAACTCAAGGGAACGACCCTGCGCATACTGCAGTGGAGCCACTTCATCCCCGCCTACGACACCTGGTACGACAAGTTCGCCGTCGATTGGGGCGAAAAGAACGGCGTCAAAGTTCGCGTGGACCACATTCCTCATCTCGAAATTCCGGCGCGCATGGCTGCTGAGTACGCTGCCGGGGCCGGCCACGACATCATCTACAACGGTTCATCGATCCTCACCCGCCTCTATTACAAGAACCTCGTCGATCTCACCGACGTCGCCGACGCCGCCGCGAAGAAGTACGGCGGGTGGATCCCCGCGGCCAAGTCGCTCGTGGAGGTGGAGGGCCGCTGGTTCGGCCTGCCCATCTTCTACATCCTGGCCCCGATGCTCTACCGGAAAGATCTCTTCGACGGCAACAACTTGAAGTATCCCGACACGTGGGAGCTGGCGCGGGTGGCGGCACGCACGCTCAAGCCCAAGGGGCATCCGACAGGGATCGCCCTGTCCCAGTGCAACGACGCGAACCTCTTCTGGCGCTCGATGTTCTGGAGCTTCGGCGGGACGGAGGCCACGCCGACGGGCGATCAGCCCACGATCGACTCCAAAGAGCTGCGCGAGTTCTTGAAGTTCGCCAAGGCGATCTACGAGGAAGGCATGACACCGGAGGTGTTCTCCTGGGACGATGCCTCCGACAACCGCTACCTGGCCTCGGGCATCGCGTGCTGGGTGCACGACGCGATCTCGGCGTACCGCACCACGGAGGACACCAATCCGCCGATCTTCCAGAACACGTTCCTCGCGCTCGAGCCGCAAGGACTACCGGGCAAGCGGGTGAGCGCCGCGGCGCCGAACGTCTGGATGGTCTGGAAGTTCTCCAAGAGCCAGCAAGCGGCGAAGGAGTTCCTTACCCACCTCATCGACAACGACCTCGAGGGCATGGTGCAGAGCCGCGGCTACAACATGCCGTACCTCAACGACCGCTACAAAAAGCCCATGCCCGTCATCGGCTCGGATCCCAAGCTGCAGATCCTGCAGGATTTCCCGAAGATCGTCGCCTTTTACGGGTATCCCGGTCCCTCGACCACCCCGATTCAGGAGATCGTCAACACGTTTGTCTTCCCCGACATGGTCACGAAATTCTGTCGTGGGCAGAGCCTGGAAGAGGCGATCAAGTGGGGGGTCGGTGAGTACCAGCGCATCTACGCCAAGCGCAAGGGATCACTATAAGCTCGTGCTCAGCCCTGCATGAACGCGGCGAGGTCCGGGGTCGGGATCGAGCGGTCGATGTAGCCGAACGTCCCCTTGTCCTTCACCTCGCGCGCGGCCTCGACGAGGTTCGTCATCGCGTAGCGGTAGAGTGACGTGGCCAGGCTGATGCGGCGCACGCCGGCCGCCTCGAGCTCGGCGACGCTGAACGACTTGCCCTTGATGCCTGCCATGAAGTTCACCGGCTTCGAGACAGCCGCGCACACGGCACGGACGGCGGCCAAGTCGGGCAGGCCCGGCGCCATCAGCACGTCGGCGCCCGCCTTCTCGAACGCCTGCAGCCGCTTGATCACGTCGTCGAGGTTCGGGTTGCCGCGCAGGAAGCTCTCGGTGCGCGCCGTCAGCATGAACGGGAACGGCAGCGCGCGCACCGCCTGGACGGCAGCTGCCACGCGCTCGGTGGCCTGGCCGATGTCGTAGAACGGCCGGTCCTTCTCGCCGGTGGCGTCCTCGACCGAGCCGCCGACGAGCCCGACGCCGGCGGCGAGCCGGATCGTCTCCGCGACGACGGCCGGCGCGTCGCCGAAGCACTTCTCGAGGTCGGCGGACACCGGCAGGTCGGTGGCCTCGACGATCATGCGCGCGTTGGCCAGCGCTTCGTCGCGCGTCACCTTGCCGTCGCGCTTGCCGAGCACGCCCGCCTTGGCGCCGCTGGAGGTCGCCAGCGCCGGGAAACCGAGCCCGGCGAGCACGCGCGCGGAGCCCGCGTCCCATGGGTTGGCGATCACGAACGCCCGCGGCCCTTCGTGGAGCGCGCGGAAGTGCCTAGCCTTGTCACTCTGGCTCGTCGTCATCTCTGGCCTCCTCGCCGTGCGATGATTCGCGCCAGTCAGTGTACAGGAGGGATGCGATGCCGGGAGTGCGTGACCGAGTCGCCGTCGTCACCGGAGCCGCCAACGGTCTGGGCCGCGAGATCGCGTTGCTGCTCGCGCGCGAGGGCGCGCGCGTCGCGCTGGGCGATCTCGACGCCGCGGGCCTCGACAAGACCGCAGCCACGATCACCGCCGCCGGCGGTGCCGCTGTCGCCGTGGCGGGAGATCTCACTGAGGAGGCGCCGGCCAACCGGCTGATCGCCACGTGCGTCGAGCGCTTCGGGCGCATCGACATCCTCGTGAACGACGTCGGCGGCAGCCGCAACGCCAAGATCTGGGAGATGAAGGCCGAGGACTGGGACTTCGTGCTGCGCCTGAATCTCCGCCCGACGTTCCTGTGCACGCGCGCGGCGGTGCCGCACATGATGCGCGGGCGCCGTGGCCGCATCATCTGCATGTCCTCCGGCGCGCGCGAGGGCACGCCGTGGACCGCGTACTACGCCGGCGGGTCGGCGTACTCTGCGGCCAAGGCCGGCGTGCACGGCTTCGTGCGCGACGTCGCGCTCGAGCTCGCCGAGTACGAGATCACCGTCAACGCGGTGGCGCCCGGCCCCATCGACACCGAGCGCTTCGGCCCCGGGCTCCGGAAGCTGAACGAGACCGTCGAGTACAGCCCCAACCACATGACGCCGCTGAAGCGGCTCGGCCAGCCGGTGGAGGTTGCTCATGCCGTCCTCTTCCTGGCGTCCGACGAGGCCAGCTACGTGACTGGTCACACGCTGGCGGTGGCGGGCGGGCGGTGAGCTCCGCGCGCCAGCTTCCCGACGCTCGCCGCCGAGTCGAGACTCACGGCAGTTGCGCAGAATCGAAGGTTCGGGAGAAAATCCCTGCCGTGACTAGCCCCACACGAGCCAGCCTGAGCCCGATGACACGCCGGACCTTCATCGAACTAACGGCTCTGACGATTGTCGCTGCGCCCTATACCGCCGAGGCGCAGCGCGAGGGGAAGGTGGCACGTATCGGCTGGTTAGATGCAGGAACGACACCGAGCACAGGGGCGCCGTCGGGAGCCCTGACCGCGTTCGAACAGCGTCTCAAGGAACTGGGCTATGTCCCGGGCCGCAACCTCGTGATCGAACGCCGGTTCGCGGACACGTATTGGGACCGCCTCCCGGGCCTGGCGCAGGACCTCGTGCGCCAGGGTGTCGATGTCATCGTGACGATCGGAACTGCAACTGTGATGTACGCGAAAAAGGCGACGACCAAGATCCCGATCGTCATGGCGGGCGCCGGCGAACCACTAGAGCTTGGCCTGGTCTCGAGCCTCTCGCATCCCGGCGGAAACGTCACCGGCGTCGCGCACAACCCGGGGCCGGAATTTGCGGGTAAGAGCCTCGAGTTGCTCAAGGATGCATCGCCGAAGATTTCTCGCGTCGCGATCTTGTGGGATTCCGCCGCACTCCATGAAAATCCCTCGCTCGAGGGCCAGCGGACGGCGGCCCAATCGCTTGGCCTGTCGTTGTTGATTCACGACATCGCCAACGCCCACACCGACACGGAGTTCGCGACTGTGCTGGCCGCCGTCAAGGCAGAGGCGGCGGAAGCCATATTCGTGTATCCCAACTTCATCGCTGCCAAGCATCGGAAGGCGATCCTCACGTTCCTGTCGACCAATCGTCTGCCCTCGATGTTCCAGGACACCTCGTTCGTGGAGCAGGGCGCGCTGTTCTCCTACTATACGAACTGGGGCGACCTGCGGCGCCGTGCCGCCGATTACGTCGACAGGATCCTCAAAGGAACGAAGCCCGGCGATCTGCCCGTCGAGCAGCCGACCAAGTTTGAGCTCGTCATCAACGTGAAGACCGCGCGGGCTTTTGGTCTCACGATCCCGGCCGCGCTCTTGATTCGAGCGGACCGCGTCATCGAGTAGCGTCACGAAGGCGGCGCGCTCATCGCCGAGACGTGCGCGCTGACGACCTTCCAGCCAAGGTCGGGGAAGCGCACCCACGTCTGGCTCTGACGGCCGATCGCGTCCTGACCACGCACCTTGAACTCGAGGTTCACGGTGGCCAGGTCGCGGCCGAGCGTGAGGATCTCGAGCCGGATGCGCTTCTCTTTCGTGCCCGGCCCCGGCGGGCGCGCCACCCGGTGTCTGTGGATCTGGGCGAAGCCGTAGCCGTGCTCGTGGAACGCGTAGCGGATGGTGTGCGGGCTGTCCCAGAACGTCGCGTCCAGCACCTCGATGTTCTTGTCGATCAATGCCCGCTCGTAACGCTCGACGAGCGCGCGCACCTCTGCCACGACCTCGGGGATGTTGACGGTTACGTCCATCATCGGGCGGCCTCCAGCGCCCTCGCCACCGCGACCAGCGCGGCGTCGCTGCCGTGCCCACCGACGATCGACAACCCGACCGGCAGACCGTCCACCCTGGCGCCGGGCACACTCACCTGCGGCACGCCGGTGAGGCCGCCGTGCGCGGCGAGCCCCAGGATGCGCCCGCGCACCGGCTCCAGCGCCGGCAGCGACTGGCCCCTGAGCGGCGCCGGGAACGGCGTCGTCGGCATGCAGAGGATCGTCCCTGGCGGCAAGAGCCACGTCATGCGCGCACGCGCCTCGCTGCGCACGAGCGCGGCCCACTCACGCTCGCTCTCGGGAATCGCGGTCGCGCGCGCCAGGTTGCGCGCGACGCTGTACTGCAGCCGCGGGTTGTCGCGCTCGAGCCACGGCTTGAAGGTCTGCCACGCTTCCCATGGCTGCAACGTCCGCTGCGCCCTCGCCCACGTCGTGAGGCCGGGCGGTGCGAGCAAGTCGTCGCGGACGTCCTTCATCAACGCGGAGAGTGCCTGCACCAGCGGCTGCAGCGCCGCCGCGGTCCCCGCGTCGGCGAGGCCGAACGCGTCGACGGCGACGACGAGGCGCGTCGGGGCCGTCGCCGGTATCGGCTCGCCCAGCATCACCTCCGAGACACGCGCAAAAGTCGTCGCGTCGCGCGCGAACCAGCCGGTGGTGTCGGAGCTCGGCGCCTGCGGCAGCATTCCCGTGAGATCGAGCCGCCCGTGGGTGGGGCGGATGCCGTAGAGCCCGCAGAAGCTCGCCGGCACACGCACCGAGCCGCCGGTGTCGGTGCCGAGTGCCGTGTCACAGAGGCCTTGCGCGACGGCCGAGGCCGAGCCCGAAGACGAGCCGCCGGGTACACGGTCGGGCGCTGCGGGGTTGAGCGGCGTGCCGTCGAACGGATTCTCCCCGAGAATGCCGAGCGACACCTCATCGGTGATCGTCTTGCCGATCAGCGTGGCGCCCGCGTCCAGCAGCCGCTGCACGGCCCAGGCGTGGCGTGTGGGCACCGGATTCTGCCGGGCCCAATCCGGATTGCCACCGCCTGTCGGATGGCCCGCGACGTCGAAGAGATCCTTGGCGGCGAACGTCAGGCCGGCCAGCGGACCGTTCGGTGCCCCGGGAATGCGTACGCTCGAACCGGCGACGAAGGGGCTGGTCACGCCGGGATTCTACGCTCGAACGTCGAGGAGCGCGCCGTCCACGACGGAGCGCTCCGCGGCGCACCACCGCCAGCGCCGCGCACTGCCTTATGGTTCGACTTGCGTCGTCGTGCTGCCTTTCGCCGTCAAGGCAATGTGAGAGAACGCGGAGTCGGGCGTCGCGCCATGCCAGTGCTTCTCTTCCGAAGGGATATGCACGACGTCGCCGGGAACGATGACCTGTTGCTCCGTCTCGGTGGCGATGATGCCTTTGCCCGCGGTCACGAACAGCACTTGGTCGCTGCTGTGCGTGTGCATCTTGTTTCGCGCGCCCGGGCTGAAGTTGACGATGCCCAGGTTGAAGTCGTTGCTCGCCTCGGGCGTGAGCAGCGTCTGGCGCGTCACCGGACCGCCGGTGAACAGCGGAGCGTTCACAGGTTGAGCCGGGATCTCGCTCGGTCTGTGTACTCTCATGGAGCACTCTCCTCTCGGCCGATCGTCCCTACCGCGTTGCTCGCGGGAGTCTACCTGCATCTCGATGTCCGTGCAACGGAGGGACTACGCCCCTCGACACCGGGGGGAAGATGGTGGTGGGTAAGGGTTTCGTCTCGCGTGGGCGCCAGACCTTAAGGAGGCTGACATGAGCACGGTTACCACGAATGATGGCGTGGCGATCTTCTACAAGGACTGGGGCCCGAAGAACGCGCAACCCATCGTCTTCCATCATGGCTGGCCATTGAGCGCCGATGACTGGGACACGCAGATGCTCTACTTCCTCGGGAAGGGGTATCGAGTCGTTGCCCATGACCGGCGCGGCCATGGCCGGTCAACTCAGGTGAGCGACGGCCATGACATGGACCACTACGCCGCCGACGCGGCGGCGGTCGTCGCGCACCTGGATCTGCGTGACGCCATCCACATCGGCCATTCGACGGGCGGCGGCGAGGCAACGCACTACGTCGCGCTCCACGGCAAGGGCCGCGTCGCCAAATTGGTGCTCATCGGCGCCGTACCGCCAATCATGCTGAAGACGGCGGCCAATCCGGGCGGCTTGCCTATCGAGGTATTCGACGGCCTTCGGCAACAGCTCGCCGCCAACCGGGCGCAGTTCTACTGGGAATTTGCCGGCGGCCCCTTCTACAGCTACAACCGGCCGGGCGCGAAGGTGTTGCAGGGCGTGATCAACAACTGGTGGCGTCAGGCCATGATGGGCGGCGCGAAAGCGCATTACGATGGCATCAAAGCCTTCTCGGAGACCGACTTCACCGAAGATCTGAAAAGGATCGATGCGCCCACGCTCGTCCTGCACGGCGACGACGACCAGATCGTTCCGATCGCTGATTCCGCGCCGCTCTCCGCGAAACTGCTCAGGAAGGGGACTCTCAAGGTCCATCAGGGGTTCCCACACGGCATGTGTACGACACACGCCGACGTGGTCAATCCCGAGCTTCTCGATTTCATAAAGAGCTGAGGCACTTCGTCAAGCGGGTGATGGCGAGGATCGTCGAGCCACGCGGCTCGACGATCGTCGTCAGCTCACGACGTCGATCGGCGCCTGCTGCATCCAGAGGCTGTGCAGGTACGCGTAGAGCTCCTCGCTCACGGACACCTTGTACGGCGTCGGGTTGATCGGCCGCATGTGGTCGTCGCGCAGAAGCTGGATCTCATCGCGCACGCGCGCGCGCACGTCCGCCGGCGCGGGCTGCGGACGCACGCGCCGGCCGTCCCAGACGAGCTCGTGAAGCGGGATCACGCCGCGCGGCACGACGTAGACCCGCGTGGTCTCCTCGAACGGATGCCGGCACAGCACGCGTTCGCCGGCTCGCGGCGGCGGCGAGCCGACGGCGACCATCAGGTCGATGAACGCCTTGCCATCGCCGCGGATCAGCCGGTACGCCTCCTTGCGGCCTGGAATCGTGATTTTCGCCGCATCGTTGGACAGCTTGATCCGCGACTGGCCGTCGAGTGAGACGAGCTTGTACACACCTCCGAATGCGGGCTGGCCGTAGCACGTCACCAGATGCGTACCGATGCCGAAGGCGTCGATCTCGTGGCCCTGGTGGCGGAGCGCCCACAGCGTCTCCTCGTTGATGTCGTTCGACGCCGTGATGGACACCTTTGCAAGCCAGTCTTGTCCCGTGGCCGCCGCCGTCTCGCGGAACATCCGTCGCCCCTGGAGCGACAGATACGACAGGTCGCCGGAGTCGATGCGGATGCCCAGAGGGCGGTAGCCACAGGCGCCGAGTGCCAGCGCCACGATGAGGAAGTTCGCGATCCCAGACTTGACCGTGTCGTAGGTGTCCACCAGCGCGACGAACCCGCGCGGGAACGCCTGGGCGTAGGCGATGAACGCGGCGAGCTCGCCCTCGTTCGTCTGCTCCCACCCCAGGTCCTTCTGGTACTTGAGCGCGAGGTCGACGAAGTCGCGCACGTGGCCCCCGTCGTCGACGAGCTCGCGGCTCCTGAGATCCTCGAGGCTCGCGAACGACGACACGAACGAGTGCGCCATGGTGCCGCGCGGCGGGATGCCGAGATCCTCCGAGACTTCCACGTTGCTCGTGCCGTCGAAGCCGCCGACATAGGCGTAGTGCGAGGCTCGCACGCCGTCCTGCGCTCGGCGCAGCCCGAACTCGAGCAGAACCTTGTCCGCGCCGGCGGCCCGGCGATACCGCACGGCGTTGGTCGTCATGAGGCTGGCGAAGTTCAACAGATAGAGGAGCGGCGTCTCGAGGAGCTGCGCGACAGCGAGCGGGCCCTCGACGCGCACGAGGGGCACGCGGGGAAAGGCTGCCGAGCCTTCGGGCAGCGACCAGATCTTGAGTGACGAGGAACTCACGGTCGCGAGCCAGTCGAAGAACGCGGGATCTGCCGACGCGAGAGGGCCCTGCCGCAGATAGGCGATGTCCTCAGGCCCGAACCGGAACCGCTCGACGAAGTCCATCAGATCGCCGAGGCCCGCGAAGATCGCGAACTCGCCGCCAAACGGACAGCGGCGGAAGAAGTAGTCAAAGACCGCCGTACCGTCCTGCTTGCCGACCTTCCAGTACCCGTACGCCATCGTGAGCTGGTAAAGGTCGGTGAGGAGCGGTCCGGGCAAGCGCTGGGAAGTCGTCATGTTCCGCTCCTTTTCCGTCCGGGGAACCGCGTCAAGGCCAGCTTCTTACGCACGTCGCCCACAGACTACCACCCAAACAATCGCTGGTCCGCGGCTCGCCTCACCTGGCCTGCGAGAGATGTCCAGGGCGCGCGAGCCGTTTGACTTTGCGGTACTCGGTTTCATATATAAGGCCGTATCATCGGGGCTCCGGCGACGACTCAGTGAAGGAACGAAGCCCGATGGCCGTGCTCGTTTGCGCCACATCGGCGGTCGGCTTGGCGCTGGGCATGTTCGCCGATGCGGGGCGCGCCGAGCAGGTGATGGTGCGGGGAATGGGACGCACCCAGGGTTGGGTAGTGGCAACCGATGATGGCGAGCTTGGATTCGTGGACTGCCAGGGACGTCAGTCCCGCCTCGGGGACGCTCGGGTCGAGGCGACGACCGGCCGCTGCCGGATGTCGGCGCCCCCGGTCGACATCACCGGCGTGGTGCGCAGCATCGATCCGGGCCTACGAATCCTGCGCGCGGTCGACGACGCCGGCCAGGTCCACACCCTCTACGTGCCAGAAGACGCCGGCCCCCTCGCCGATATCCAGGCCGGGGAGCGAATCCGGGTGACCAGTCCTGTCGCCGGCCAAGCCTCCCGAATCAGCCGACCATGAAAAATCGATCGTGCCGCCTCGGTGGCCCCGGCAACGGGGCGTGCGCGACGTGTCGCGCCGAGCGACAGGAAGGGAGATAGACAAGGACGCGCGGCTCCGACGTTGAGTCGAGACTTTTGCAGTCGAGGAGACACAAGGCATGATGACTTTGCGAAAGCGAGTGTTTGTCGCTGTCCTCGCCGTGGTGGCCATGGGCGCGGGCGCCTGCTCGATGCCGGCCTCCACCACCGACATGACGAAGACATCGGCGCCGATGGCGGACGCCACCGCGAACGACTGGACGACGTATCACGGGACGTATGAGTCGTGGCACTACAGCCCCCTCACCCAGATCAACACCGACAACGTGAAGCGACTCCGCGTGGCCTGGGTGCATCATCCTGGAAAGTCGACGCGTGGCCTGCAGTCGATGCCGCTCGTCTCGAACGGCGTCCTCTACTACACCGGCTCGTACAGCCGCGTGTGGGCGCTCGAGGCGGGCACCGGAAAGCCGCTGTGGTCGTTCTTCCCCAAGCTCAACGACGACCTCGTCGCCGCCCAGACGCACTCGCCGTACACGCGGGGCATCGCCATCGGGCACGGCAAGGTGTTCGTGGGCACCGTTGACGGTCGGCTCATCGCCATCGATCAGAAGACCGGCCAGTCGGTGTGGGACACGAAGCTCATCAACTCCGAGAAGCTCACAGTGGGTTTCACGGGCGCGCCGCTGCTCGTGAAGGACAAGGTCATCATCGGCTCGCAGGGCGGCGAGTGGCCCGGCCGCGGTCCGATCTTCGGTGTCGACGCCAACAGCGGCAAGAAGCTGTGGGAGTTCTTGACGGTAGCGGGCACGGAAGATTCGAAGAAGACGTGGGGCAACGATTCGTGGCGCACCGGCGGCGGCGGCGGGTGGATGGCCGGTGGCTACGACGCCGAGACGAACACCGTGTGGTGGGGCACCGGCAACCCGGCGCCACTCTACGACTGGGCCGGCTTCGAGTGGAAGACCTCTGGGCCGCGACCGGGTGACAATCTCTTCACCACCTCGGTCATCGCGCTCAATCCCGACACCGGAGCGCTGAAGTTCTACCATCAGGAATTGCCGCACGACGCCTGGGACTTCGACAGCGCGGTCGGCGAGTTCGTGATGATCGATCGGGACGGCAAGAAGCTCGTCGTCCACCCCAACAAGGGCGGGCATGTCTTCGTCTACGATCGCAAGGACGCCAAAATCGTGAACGTCTGGCAGCTCGTGCAGAACATCAACTTCGTGAAGGGCATCGACCCGAAGACGGGCGCCCTCATCGGCCGGCGTGACCTGCCCCTCGGCAAGCACACCAACCTGTGTCCGGCCATCGCGGGCGGCATGAGCTGGAACTCCGGAGCCTACAGCCCGAAGACAGGCCTCTACTACAAGATCGGCCAGGAATGGTGCATGGATCTCGAAGTCATCAAGACCACGCCGATCCTCGAGCCGCAGGCGCAGCTCGACATCGGCGCCAACTTCACGCTTCGCAATCCGGAGGGCGGCAAGGCGCACGGTCACCTCTCCGGCCGCGATCCGGTCACCGGGCAGAAGAAGTGGGAAGTGAGGTTCACCGAGCCGCCGCTGGCCAGCCTGCTGGCCACGGGTGGCAACCTCGTCTTCGTCCCCGACGCGCGCGGCTTTCTCCGCGCCTACAACGCGGAGACGGGACAGGAGCTCTGGTCACACAACAACGGCATCGGACACAACGGCGGCATCATCAGCTACTCCGCCAACGGCAAGCAGTACATCGCCGTGGCCACCGGCTGGGGCTCACTGGTGGGTGACGAGTTCGGTGGTCTCTTCGGCGAGCCCTTCAAGAGCATGGCCAAAGACGCCGGCGCGCTCGTGGTGTTCACGCTGGAGTAAGCGGCTGCGCGGCGGGGGCGGGCGCGCAAGCCCCCCCCCGCCGCGGTAGCATGTTCTTCATGAACCGTGTCGTCGCGTTCGCGACTGTGTTGATCCTCGCCGCCACTGTCGCCCACAGTCAGGACCGCTCGGCGACCACAGCGACCCCGCCCGGCGCCGACCCAGTCGTCGGAGAGCAGCTCTTCGCCAGCACGTGCGGATTCTGTCACCAGGACGGTGGGCGCGTCGCGGGGCGCGGACCCAAGCTGGCGGGCACCGATCGGCCGGACACCTACCTGCTGAATCGGATCCGCACGGGCAAGGAAGGGGCCATGCCGGCGTACGGCCGCGCTTTCTCCGAGGGACAGCTCCGCTCGCTGCTTGCGTATATCAGAAGCCTGAAAGACGACGCCCGGTGAGCCGCCGAGGGTGGACGGCGGTGTTGGCCAGCATGATGGCCATAGGCCTTGCCGGCGCGACGGCGAGCGCACGTCCGCTGGCCGCCATCCGCGACCGGGGCGTGCTCTCGCTCTGCGCTCACGCCAACGCCCTACCCTTTGCGAGCAAGACCCAGGAGCCGCCCGGCTTCCAGATCGAGCTGGCCCGCTCCCTCGCCCGCGAGCTGGGGGTGGCCCTTCAGGTCGAGTGGGTGGTCAGCGGCATTCAGTTCCGTGTCGCCGATTGCGACATCGTGCTCGACACCATCGCCGTACCCGAGGCCCAGGCCGAGCGTCGTCTCGAGCTGTCGAAGCCGTACCAGCGCAGCGGGGTCGGGCTCGCCGTGCGTCCGAACGCGGTGAGCGTCGCAAAGTTCGAGGACATGATCGGTCGCCGAGTGGCCGTGCAATCGCGATCGCTCGCCGGCATGCTGCTGGGACAGCGCGGCGTGCGACTCGCCTCGTTCGGCTACGAGGAAGAGATGATCGAGGCAGTCCTCAAGGGCGAGGTCGACGCCGCAGCGGTGTCGCCCGCCAGCGCGGGGTACTTCAACTTTCGCCATCCGCAGTCGCCGGTGCGCTTCGTGCACGCGTACGACAGCGAGCCCGAGCTACGGTGGAATCTAGCCGTGGGGCTGCGGCGTGCTGATGCGCCGTTCCGCGAGGCGATCGATGCGGCGATTGATCGATTGGTAGCCGACGGGACCGTGCAGAAGATCTACGCGCACTATGGGGTCGAGTACCGCCCACCGCTCGGCCGCTGACACGATACTCTGAGACCCGGTGATTGACCACCGGGTCGGCGACAGCTAATCTCGTCCCACCGTCCCGACCTATAGTGGGCCATACCCCGGAGGCGGCATGCGGGGTGCCCGGCGGCACCACGTTGTAGCCGTTATTCCGATGGTAGGTACGAGAACCGCCTGGCTTCCCGAGGCGAAAGTGAGTCGAGTACCAGCGGCCGCTGAGTCGACTAGCTCGCGCTGACGGCGCGGGGCGCCGGCGCGCGATACTCGGTCACGCCCATTGCGGCGAGCGTTTTGCGGCCGACCAGTGTGACTGAAAGGGCTCGACTGTCGGGAATTCGCGCGACCACACGTCGCGCGAGGAAGGCCTCCGCCAGCGCCGCGCCCACGGCACCGGAGATATGGTGGCGTCGCTCGGTCCAGTCGATGCAGCTGCGGCAGTAGTGACGCTTCGCGCCGCGCGCTTTCGTCAGATCGACGCCGAGCCCCTCGAGGAATCGTTCACCGGTCGGCGTGACTTCTCCGCCGCCGTCGGCGAGCACCACGTGGCGGCGGCGCAAAAGCATGTCGCACACAGCAACCCCGAGCCGCCCCGCCATATGGTCGTAGCACATCCGCGCCTCCTGGAGCGCGGGCTCGACGCGATGATGAGGTGGCCAACCGTTGGACGGCATCGTCGCTACGGTCATCAATCCCTCGATGGCCCGTGCGACCTCCGCGGAGCGCAGACGGTAGTAGTGGCAGCGCCCCTGCTTTTCCATGGCCAGCAAGTGGCCGGCGAGCAGGCGCGAAAGATGGCTGCTCGCCGTCGCCGCGGTCACGCCCGCGAAGTAGGCCAGCTCTTTCGCGGTCAGCGCGCGGCCCGTGAGCAGCGCGGTCAGGATGCGGGTCCGGGCGGGCTCGCCGAGGAGCGACGCCACCGTCGAGAGCATGTCTGTATCGCCCATGACGAAAGGGTAAAGGGCTCGCGTATTCGCGGCAAGCGCGGATGCTTTGGGCCGGATCGAAGCGTTCGGCGTGGACGACACGAGCATCGCGCGACGATACTCCGGAGAAAGGAGGACGTGATGCTCACACTGTGCATTCGCTACACGCTGGATGCTGCCAAGATCGCCGATTTCGAAGCCTACGCGCGCGGGGTGGCCGGTCCCATCGAGCGCTGTGGCGGCAAGGTCGTCGGCTACTTCGCTCCGACGAAGTTCGCCGGGCCCACCAACATCGGGCTCTCGCTCATCGATTTCCCGAGCCTTGCCGCCTACGAACGATACCGCGAGGCGTTGGCCGCCGATCCCGAGCATACGGAAGTGGCGCGGCGGGCCGCCCAGTCGGGCGTCATCCTGGTGGAGGACCGCTCCTTCATGCAGCGCGCGTCGTAGCGCGCCCGTTCCCAAGACCCGAAGCCGGCCGGCAGCTGCGCTGCCGGCCGTTTCTCCCTTTACCTCCGCAGCGCACTCTGCACCTGGGCCAGATGCTCTTCGGCGTGGTCAACGATGAACGACTCGATCACCTGGGCCACCGTCATCTCGCCGTGCTCGGAGGAGATCCCTCGTTTGCCGCGCTCGGTGGTGGAGAGCTGCCTGATCTCGCTCGCTGCCGCTCGAACTGCCTCGTGTAGCTGACGCAGAAGGGCGTCCGGATCGGCGCTCGCACCGTGGGAAACCCCCGCCAATCGCTCTGGCGACCCGGCGGTGCGCCCGAACGCGGGCGGTGTCCCCGTTGCGGCGATCAGGGTCCGACAGTGGTTCAACCAGTACGGGATCATCTCGGTCATGTGCCCGAGTGCCTGCATCGCCGACCATTCGCTGCGGCCCGGCGGCGTCCGAAGACGCGCGGCGACGCCAGGCTTCTGTAAGAGCGTTGCGACTTCTTCGTAGACGCGCTCGAGCCGCTTCGCTTGGGCCTCGCCCGAACTGCTCGCTATGGCGTGTGTGGTCACGTCGGCCTCCTCATCAAAGTGATTTCGTCATTATGGCGCCCAGCAGGAGGGCGAACGATGCTACGCCGAGCCAGGTCTACTTAGCGTCGCAGGGCTGAACTGCCCAGCCGAGATCGCCCACTAACTGGCGCCCAGTCGTTGGGCAGACCGCCCAGTAAGTGGGCGGCCATTCGCCAGCGGCCCGATTGAACCTTCGTCGGAAAATGATTTCGTGGGCGGTCACATCCATGTCGTTCACTGGCGATGGCACCACAAGTGCTCTGCCTTATTCGAGGCCGCCGTTGAGCCTCGCCCAGTGGTCGTACCCCGGGGCGAGTGATTGACAGCCATCATGGTGACCGTGCAATCGCAGTGCTGGATATGTCGGAGCCGACTGAACGGACTCTACGACGTTTTGATGGCTCCGCTGTTGCTGCATCTCCAATCCAGGGACAAGGCCCAAGGTTGTTCCCGTCAGTGCGAGGAATTACGAACCAGCTCAGAGGTGATCTTGGCCCGCTACTACCGTCTCGAGTGCAGTCACTATTGCACCGACCACATCGACCATCGATGCTGTATGTGCCGAGCGACGCAGAAGGGACGCGGATGATGTCCGGTCCCGGCTCTGCGATTTGGCACGCTGCTCCATGTCACCTACCGACCGCCCCCCTTGCCCCAGTCGAAGAAGAGCACTTGGACCCGATACGACGCAGCCGGCACAACCTGCGCGTTGAAGTAGCCTCGGTTCCCGGCTGGCACACCTCCGAGTATCCACGTTGACGAGGTCCCGACGACCTTGCCGGAAGCATCAATGGCGTCGATGGCGAGCTGCATACGGTCGGCCGGAACATTTGGATGCATGTTGTACACGTAACCGCTGACGACTGGCGGCGCTGCGCTTGGCTCCACCTGATACTCAATTCTGAGGTATCGATCGACGGTTTCCTGTGTGTAGTTCGCCGCCGCAGCACTGCCGTTGCCGATCGACACAACGACCGCGAGCACAAGCACGAAACAAGCGACATGCATTGGCGCACCTCCACCTCAACAACGACCCCACATTCGCATATAGGCCAAGCGTCGTCGAACGTTTCATGGTGTGATCGGTTGGATGCGACCGCTCGGCGGGAACGCACGCGCCCGGAAGTAGAATCGAACGTTACCGATCTCCCGATTAATTCGCGCTAGGGTACGCGTCACCCGCGCTCTGCAAGGCCCGTAATCCAGCATCCACGATGATGGGCGCGTCCGGGGGCGGCGCCACACCTGCTGTGCTGTGGGCGTAATAGCGAGGCACAACGCCGTCGTCGAGCCGTGCGAGCAGCGGGGACCCGCCTTCTGCAATCAGCAACAGCACGCGGCGAGTTCTGCAACTGTTCGCCACGCAGCCAGTAACCGCGATGTAGTCTTTCCCCGCGATATTGACCATCCGCAGCGGTCCGCCCTTCTCGAAGAAGGCGGCTGCACCCAAGGCAACCTGCCCGCGTCCCTGCGAAGGGTCCATCCAGTCCGCTCCGAACAGGCTTGGAAGCTTCTCTCGTAGCTCGGGATTTCGGATTACCTCGCTGACGGTGCGACCGTAGACGAGCGCGCGAGCGTCAGCAGGCATCACTTGGGCGGGCATTACCGCCGACGAGCCCGGCTCAGGCGGGATTGTACACGCGGTGATGAAAAGGGCGACCACGACATAAAGAAATCGACTGAGCGGGAAGCGCCACATCATCTACTCCTCCACCCTGGCCATCGGAACCACCACCCGCGAATCACTCCCTCGCCCCCTCGCCCGACCGGTAACCCGGCACCCCCGCGTTCATGCGGCCTCGAACGGATAGAGCGGCCGCCGGCGGTTGCGATACGTGAACAGCGCCAGATCCGAGCTGGTGCACCCGTCGCCGTCGCACAGCACGATGTGGCGCGCGATCGGCTCGAAGCCGGCGCGGAAGTGCTGGCGCGACTTGATCAGCACGTAGCGCTTCCGCCGCGGGTCGATCCCGCAGTGGGTGAACACGCCGAGGTCGAACGGCTCGCTGCGACCCTCCGAGATCACGACCTGGACGTTTCCGGTGTCGAGCACCGCCGTCCGACCCATCCGCACGCGCGTGCCCGTCGCCATGGGCCCGGTGACGGTGAACTGGCCGTCGGTGATGCGCGTCACGCGGCCGGTGAGCGTCAGCGGGGCGCCGGGCAGGTTGATCTGGGGCATGTCGATCTTCCCACCGACGGGCAAGGTGACGCTGGCCGCAGTGCCCGCGTCGAGGATCCGCGCCACGCTGGTCGGATCGCAGATCGGCCCGGCGACGACATCATCGAGTCCCTGGCGGATGACCTCAGCGATCACGCTCATCACGTCCTGCGTGCCGCCGGAGGCGGTGTTGTCGCCGTGGTCGACCAGTACCACCGGCCCCTCGCCGAGGGTCCGCGCGTGGGCGATCTGGCTGGCCAGCGGCGCGCCCTTGTAGAGGAACGCCTCGCGACGCGACCACGCGAGGTCCATCAGGCGGTCGCACAGGGCTTGACCCTGGTCGGCGCGCCGGTCGCAGACCACGACCGCCGAGCACGAGATGTGCGGGATGTCGGCGTGCGGGAACCCGCCGAACACCGAGGCGTTGAGCACGGCGCCGCCGGTCTCGGCCGCATCCGCCATGTCCATGATGTCCTTCATCGGCTGGCGTGACGGCGTGTGCTCGAGCGTGCTCGTCATCATCGGGCGCGAGGCCCAGGCGATGACCGGCGTCACCTCGCCGTCGAGCGCGCGCAGCAAGGTGCGCCCGGCGCGCGCGGCCGTCTCGGCCATGTCGACGTGCGGGTAGGTCCGGTAGCCGGCGATCACGGTGGCGTTGTCGATCATGCGTGACGTCATGTGGGCGTGGAAGTCGAGCCCGACCGCGATCGGCAGCCGCGGCGCCACCGCGCGCACGCGGCGGAGCAGCTCGCCCTCGCCGTCGTCCGTGTGCTCGGCGACCATCGCGCCGTGGAGCGCGAGAAACGCGGCATCGCTGCCGCCGCGCACCGCGCCGACGATGGCCTCGGCCATGTCCTCGTACGCGGACTTCTCCACGTATCCCGATGGATGCGCGCCGCCCGCGACCGGCACCACGATCTCGGCGCCGGCCTTCTGCGCGACGCCGAGGAACCCGCCGAGCTGCGTGTTGGTGTCGCGGAACTCCTCGATCGCGGCCGCCCCGGCCAGCGGGCGGAACGACGCCAGCCGGGTCGGGACCGGCGAGAACGTGTTGGTCTCGTGCATCATCATCGCCACCACGATCTTCCGGCGCGCCATGCGGTCCGTCCTTTCGCCCCGCGTGCCCGCCGCGGGCGGCGCCGCAATCCTACACCCGCATTGGGCGCTTAGAGCGGCTCACGCCGGCCATGATGAGCTGGCTCGAGAATCGGGAGGTCGTCGGCCTCAAGTTCGACAGGAAGGCGTGTCCGTGTGGCGTGGTGTTCCAGAGGTGAATCACGCCCGAGGAAGCTCAGCTGGATTTAGTCAAAGGTCGCACCGATCCGGACCGGTCTTCCACTTGCCGCCTGCGCGCTCACAGTCCGCTTGAGTAAGCGGCTGGCTGGTCTGAACCTCCTTCGTCTTGAAGACAAAGCAGCCTGATGTCAGTCCGAGCGAGACGACCAAGATCGCAAGCGTCAGCGCTTTCATCTCATCCTCCGCCACCGCGCTTTGCTGCGGTTACGTTGTCGCTTCTCGAAGTTTCTCCGGTTCTGTTTGACGATTCCACAGGGGTATTGCCCTAGTGGGATATGGGCCTTCCACGGAGACGGTCTGAATGCCTACCGGCTGACCATAGCCTGTGGCCGTGGCGTCACCTTGAATTGACCATCCCGCAGACGCTTCTGCAGCGGGCGGATCAGTTGATCCAGTAATCCGTGCTCGAGCCACGCGGCCAACTTCTGCGTGCTGCTGTCGGATGCGCTGGGTGGCGGGCGGCGTGGGAGGCGTTGAAGAACTCGGAGGCGAGCTAGACCCTAACCTCTACTGCTTCTCCCGCGATCTCACGTGTGCACGTGACGGCAAAAGGCTCCGGACTGAACAACTTGGCGCCAAAGCCTGTACCGCGCCCGAGCGCCGCCAACTCCTCAGATCCGACCGTCACGGCCGCCTTTAGACAGGCGAGTTGGGCTTCGGAGAGGATGAGCTCGACCATGAGGCCGCCCTCCGGGGGCAAGTTGCGACCGCTGGTGATTAGCTACCTGAATCTGGTCGCACGGCACGAAGCAGTCGTCGGCGCTCTCCCCTGCCGACTTGGGGTCGGTATACTCTCGTAGGAGTCGACCGTTCAAGTACGTACCTTGAAGTGAGGTACATCCCAAATGGTTCCCAAGGCTCCGCGTAGGCAGGTCGTCGATGTCCAAGAGATCTTGACCAGTATCTGCAGCAAGTGGGGGCTGTTGATCCTGTATGAATTGTCGAGAGGGGCCAGGCGGCATGGCGAGCTTCGTCGAGCGATCGGCGGCGTGTCCCAGAAGATGCTAACGCAGACGCTTCGCACGCTAGAGCCCGTCGTTCCACCTCATGTGGACTATGCGCTCACCCCACTGGGTAAGACTCTCATGCAGCCGCTGTCCGCGCTCTACCGGTGGATGGAGCGACCTGGGAATAGCTCTAGGTTTCACAGGGCATTAGCGCGACACTGGCGGTATGGCTAAACCACGGTCCACCAAGAAGCGCGAACCCGCAGGGCCCACCGTCCTGCCGATGGAACTCCAGCTCGGGGACCTCATCACGGACCAGACCGGCGAATGGGAAGTAATCCGCCCGCCGTACAGCACGGCTGGCGGAAGGATCGTCCACGCGCGCGTCCAGAGAATCGGCGAGCCCGACAGTTGGGAGATTCGCAACTGGGACGCTTCCAAGCGCATCAGTGTGGGGCGAGCGGTCGCCGAGGAAGGCGAGAAGTAGAACGCCGTAATCTGTCCGGTTAGCCCGCGCGGCCGACCGGCTCGGCGACGTCAGTGAGGCCGCCAGCCAATGCGCTCGCTGTCGACCGTGACGCCGAGGAAGACGATCGCCATCTCGTCAGTGGTGCCCTCGCCCCAGCCCACGGGCCGCGGCGGGTGGCTCGGCTGGCGGACGTTGTCGGCCGAGTTGTCGAAGGTTGCGACCATATCGATCCGCGTCCCGGCTGGCAAGGCGATCGGCTGCGCGAACGTGTACGTGCTCTGCCAGTTGAAGTCCCAGTCGTCGATGTGGATCAGCGGGCGCACCGTGCCGTCCGGGTACGTTGCCGTCACCTTCATCTCCCCCCCGAGCAGGTGCATGTGCGGCGTGATCGTGCTGGCGTGCAGATCGCGGTTGAACGGGTTCGTCCACGAGCCGCGCACCTCGTAGCGCCGCTCACCGGCCGGGATCGTGAAGGTCCGGTTCAGAACCGCAATGCCACGCTGGCGCTTGTCGATCGGGCCCTTCGCGAAATGCAGGGCCACGCGCGTCCGGTCCGTGCGCGCCTCGGTCGCCCCGTTGTTGTAGTGCATCTGGAGCACGACCTTCGCGCCCTTGGGAAGCAGCATGCCGACGCCCTCGGCCGTTTGTCGCGGCTCGTTGCCGGGCGCCCAGCCCGAGAGGCCGCCGGCCGGCGCGAAGCCCGGCCCGCCAAAGCAGGTGTAGCCCGGGCCCGGATCGGCGCGATCGAGATTCTCGGCGGCGGCCGTCGTATCGATGTACCCGAGGATGTGGTGTACGAGCTTGCGATCGCCCGGCGCGTACTCGACCTTCGTAACCCAGCGGTCCTCGGGGAAATTCGTCGGGATCACGAAGCATCGATAGACGTCGCTGGCCCGCGCGGACACCGTGTAGCGCTCCGCCATCTGGAGCACCTGATCGGGCGGTCCGAGCTTCCACCCTTCGGGGAACACGCGCGGCGCCGGAAGCTTCGCGCGATCTCCCTCGGGCGCGCCCGCCTCGATCCACTGCACCAGGGTGGCGAGCTCGCCGTCCGGCAGCCGGCGCGAATCGAGGAAGTCGCCGAAGGCGGGGACCGGCTTCCACGGCGGCATCACGCGCCCCTTGATGGCGTCGCCGATGTCGTCCCTCTTGTCGAACGCGTCGCGGTACGTGAGCAGCGGGAACGGCGCGTGCTCCCCCGGCCGATGACACGTCTGGCAGCGCGCCTGGAGGATGCGAACAATCTCGCTGCTGAAGGTCGGCGGCTCCAGAGCGGGCGCCGTCGCAGTGAGGAGCAGGACGGCCAGCGCCGCCGAGAGAAGAAGACGAGCTGTCATGCCTCCGCTTCGACGAGAATCGGGGTGTCCTGCGAGGGCTTGTAGCCCATGTGCGCGGGGAACTCAGGGCTCAGCGGCCACGTGGTTGGGAACTTGAGCCAGAGCCGCAGCATGTGACGCTTCTGGTGCGGCTCTGGGCCGTCCACGAAGCCCGTCCGCGAGTGCAGGATCGTGTAGTTGTTGATGAACTGAATGTCGCCGGCCTGGAGATCCATGTCCAGCCGCAGGTCGGCCCGCCGCGTCTGCTCGTCCAGGAAGTCGAGCGAGGCCTTCTCGAAGGTCGTCAGCGGCACCTCGCGCTTCACCGCGCCGGCGTTGATCTGGTTGCGGATGTAGCGCGCGCTCACCTGGCCGTCGCGGTAGCCGAACACCGGGATGGGCCGGTCCGACACGCCGCGCTCGGTCAGCGCCGCCTCGCGGCGGATGTAGTAGAAGCCGTTGTAGAGCAGCCCCAGATACTCGGGGTGCGACTTCAAGATCTCGTTGTGCACGGTCACCGAGCTCACGATGCTGCTGAGCCCACCCTCCAGCGACCGCCGCAGGCACAGCAGGCCGACCATGTCGCCGGCGTCCGTGTGGTACGGCAAGTAGGCGTTGGTCTCGTAGCCGCGCACGTCGATGTTGCCGTAGGTGCGCCCGTGGTCGTAGACGTGGCCCAACAGGTCGCCCTGGGGATTCTGGTAGAGCGGGCTGCCGAGGTAGCGCCCCATCCCCCAGAAGATCGCGCCGACGTCGTCGTCGCTGTAGCGCGCGACCGGCAACCCGCGCAGCACCACGAACCCACGGCCGTCACGCATCTCCACGAGCGCCCTGTCGAGCGTCGCGCGCATCACGGTGAGTGGGAACTGGTCGCGTCCGATCTCGGCCAGCGGACGGCCGCTGGCCCGCGCGGCCTTCAGCGCGCGGTCGAGGTCGCCGATCTCGGCCTCGGTCAAGGTCACGATCCACGAGGTGTCGCCGGCCAGGTCAGCGCCGCGCCAGGCCTTGGGTCCGGTGATGGGAGTGGTGCAGATCAGTGACATCGGGACGACCTCCTTGGCCGAATCACTATACCGAAGATCTATTTGCGCAGTGATCTGAAGCCCGCGCGCATCTCATCCACCAGGAGCTTCGGCTGTTCCCATGCCGCGAAGTGCCCGCCCCTGTCGAGCTGGTTGTAATGGACGAGCTTGGGATACGCCCGCTCCGCCCAGCTCCGCGGCGTATGGTAGACCTCGTCAGGAAAGACGCTCAGCGCAACCGGGATGGTGACGTTCTTGGGTCCCAGGTCGGTCTTGGCGAACCCCTCCCAATAGAGACGCGACGCGGAGACTGTCGTGCTCGTCAACCAGAACAGCGTGGCGTTGTCGAGCACATCGTCCCGGGTAAGGCCTGTCGACTCCCCGTCGAAAGCACGCGCGATGAGCCGCAAACTAATCGGGTCGTGGTCGAGCAGCCAGGCTGCCACGCCGACGGGTGAATCCGCGACGCCGTACAGCGTTTGCGGGCGCGCACCCATGAAAAACTGCGTGGGAATGGTCTTGTACAAAAGGACAATCGTCTCGTACGCGCGCTGCTCCTCGGCCGAGAGACCTGACGGCGGCGGGCCGCCGGCCGCGGCCGCCTTGTTTACTTCGGGTGGAATCGCGCATGGCAGGTTCGCGTGGAGACCGATCAATTCGGGATGTCCCTGCGTGGCCATCACGTCGTTGATAATCGCGCCCCAATCCCCGCCTTGCGCCACATATCGCGTGTACCCAAGACGCTTCATCAGCGCTGCCCAGGCACGTCCGATCCGGGCTTGGTCCCAGCCGGTCGTCGTCGGCTTCCCGGAAAACCCGTAGCCCGGCATCGACGGAATCACGACATCGAAAGCGTCAGATGCCTGGCCACCGTGCGCCGTGGGATTGACGAGCGGGTCGACAATCTTCAGCTGCTCGATGACCGAGCCGGGCCATCCATGCGTCACGATGACCGGCAGGGCATTTTCATGCTTCGAACGAACGTGGATGAAATGAATGTCCAGCCCGTCGATCTCCGTGATGAAGTTCGGCAGGGCGTTCAGTCTCGCCTCGACCTTGCGCCAATCGTGCTCGGTCGCCCAATAGCGCGCGAGCTTCTGCATCGTCGCGAGCGGCACGCCTTGCGAGTGATCGCTGACGAGCTCCTTCTCCGGCCAGCGCGTGGCGTTGATGCGCCTGCGCAATTCGGTCAGTTCCGCATCCGGAACGTTCACCTGAAATGGACGGATCGCGGTATCGGCCATGGTGTCCTCTTTTGGGGAGAAAGGGCCCTGCGAAGTGGTGTTGGGGATTGCCCGCGTGCGATGCTCTCTCGCGTCGAGGGCAATGTCAAACCTTCCCTCGGGCTGCCTCTCGATCATGCCTTACAAGTGGCAAAGCGCCCCGATTCGAGCACCCCTGGCATGCTGCCGGGTACGGGTGATCCTGTTTCAATACGTGAGCCCCGGTCGGCCTCGCTGGCATTGAGGACAACGCCGAAGCCAAATGTCTGAACCATTGGCTCCGTATTCCGTCCCAGCCAGGTGCCGTTGTCCCGACCTTTCGACGCCTCACTGAGTAGCTTTTAGGTTCCACAGGGCATTGGCGCGACACTGGCTGTATGGCTAAACCACGGTCCTCCAAGAAGCGCGAACCCGCAGCGCCCACCGTCCTGCCGATGGAACTTCAGCTCGGTGACCACATCACGGACGCGACCGGCGAATGGGAAGTAATCCGCCCGCCGTACACGACAGCAGACGGAAGGATCGTCCACGCGCGCGTCCAGAGAATCGGTGAGCCCGACAGTTGGGAGATTCGAAATTGGGACGCTTCCAAGCGCATAAGCGTGGGGCGAGCGACCACCGAGGAGGGCAAGCCTTGATGCGACTCTGACGAAGGTCGCTGCTCGTCGCCTTGCTCCTGCTCACCTCGGCCGCGACGGCCCATGCCGAGTGCGCGTGGGTGATCTGGCGTCAGACACAACATGGGCGAGGAAGTGTCGCGTAACTAGCGAGTAGATTTAATGGTGGAGGGTAAGGGATTCACTTCCCTCAGCTCCTTAAGTTCTCGACACTTAAAGAGTTCCTCAGCACAAATCGCGGCAAAATACGGCAAGGCGCCGTGGACTTCGTCACGCATTGCTTTCCTCCATCTTCGCCTCCGCCTTTTCCAGCCAGAATCGCATGTCCATCTCGCAGTACATCGTCGCCGCGGTCGTGAGGCGTTCGCGCTTCGACGATAGACTCCGCGGGCGCGTCTGGCCTCGGGCGAAACGCGCGCGGCGGCACCCGGCCGAGGCTGTCGTGCGGCCGCTCGGTGTTGTACGTCTCGAGCCACGCGTCGGTGATCTCGCGCACCTGCTCCAGGGAGTCGAAGAGATACGCGTCGAGGACCTCTTCGCGAAACGACCGATTGAACCGCTCGATGAAGGCGTTCTGATCGCGGACGAAGCGCCGCTGGGGGGAGGCCCAACACAAATAGCGAGCCCTCACGCTTCAATAGCAAAGATGCGGTTCTGGGTCGAGACGCTGACAGTCCGACAGTAGTGATGGACGCGCGTTACTTCGCGACCGAAGTACAGGATCGGCGCTTCATCCTCGATGATAAAGTCCGCGGTGGCCGGCTTGTTGAAGGCGACGAACGCCAAAGAAATCGAGTCTACCAACCTCGTGTACGTCTGGCTAAGATCCGGATAGGCTAACGGCCCCGTGTCGACTTGATAGAGGTTCTTCTTATCATGGATGTTTATCGTTTTGATCGGGAATTCAAGGATAGTGCGCAGGCCGATTGCTGGATTCGCAATCTCGGTTTGAGCGACCAAGCGAAGCCCTTCATGCGTCGCCTCGCGAATCGCCTCGGTGGTAGACAGTAATCGAGTCGAGCGTGGTTCGCGGAGGCTCACCATGTGGTCCTCCCACAGCTTTTTGTTCTTGCTCACGACGCGGTACTCCGGATTGAGACGGGCTGTGCGTCGAAACTGAATGCTATTCGTCGGCCCGAACACTACCAGGAAGTCGAAGTTGTCGGGCGAGAAGAGATCGTGGGTCGCAAAGGTCTGCTCCCCCTTGCACGACGCACACTGGTAGAAGTCCTCGTAAGTGCCCTCACGGTCCTTGAAGACGCGGGCTCGAGATTCAACCTGGAACCGTACCCGATTCCAGGAGGCCTTTCCATGAATGAAGGAGCGCCCGTAGTCGATAATCGGCAGAGCGTTTGAGGGTGCGGCGGCGGCCTGCGACTTGCGCGAAGCGTCGTCCCGAGAGCACGACGCGAGAAGGGCAGGTGCGCCGAGCACGAGGAACGGTGAGGCAACTCCAGCACGGAGAAAGCGGCGGCGCGCTACGCCTTCTCCAGTTACGTCCTCCACGGGCCGATCCGGTGTCGAAGGACCTGCATGTTGCCTCCGCTGGGATTTGCTATCGCGGCGGCCGGTAAAGCCTTGAGTCAACGATGTGAGATTTAGGGGTCTCCTCATACGGAAAATGATAAGCCCTTTCGCGGATCTCTACAGCACCTCGTTCCTGGAGCGAATCGAAGCGCGGTAGATCGCCTCGCGGAGGCCCTTTGGAACCGAGGCCAGTTCGCTCAGCCAAGTACGCATCTAGCAGTCCGTCCACGCTGACGCCCTGCTTCTCCTGGCGCTCACCGCGAATCTCAGCCTTGGTCCGCTTCACACCGACTTCGAGTGTCCGAAGGCGAGCGTAAGGCAAGGGCGAACTCGCGGCGACGGTGCGCGGAGATGGTAAGTCCGTTCTCGAACAGCACCTCATCGAGGAGCTTCGACACGAGGTCTACATCGCGCAGCTTGAGCGCATCAGTGTGATCTTCGACAGCGCTTGTTAAGGCGTCGAGTTCGACGTCTAGCTGTGAAGTCTCACGAGGTTCGTTGCAGGTAGGTTGTCCATCCGAGCCTTCTCGGGGAATCTGGAAGTCGCCAAACACCCAGACAGCCCACGAAGGAGACCCGGATGAACATCCACAACAATG
>Ga0207428_10000795_pt1 | contig 35695 bp, 30 predicted proteins | sample RhiMethybrSRZTD1_FD_187600 | JGI IMG/M metagenome (GOLD analysis project Ga0207428, IMG submission 187600) | Populus rhizosphere microbial communities from Tennessee, USA - Rhizosphere MetaG P. TD hybrid SRZTD1 (SPAdes) (version 3) | ecosystem: Host-associated > Plants > Roots > Rhizosphere >...
TCACCGCTCGGCCCTCGTCGACGGGCCAGTCGCGCGCCTCGAAGTACGAGGGCGTCACGCCCTGGACCTGCGTGGCCCAGTTGAGGTTGCCGTAGACGATCTGTGCGCTGCCGCGCACCGACCCGGCTGCGGCTTGCACGCTCGGCACCTCGCGGGCGATGGCCAGGGCATCCTCTTCGGAGATCGTCAGCTGGCTGCCCATGCCGAGCCGGACGCCGGCCGCGTTCGTGCTGCCGGACAGCACGATGATCAGGTTCGAGCCGAGACTCTGGATCTGCTCGGCCACGCGCGCCTGGGCGCCCGAGCCGACGCCGACCATCGCGATCACGGCGCTGACGCCGATGATGATGCCGAGCATGGTCAAGGCGCTCCTCAGCTTGTTGACCCTGAGGGCCCGACCGGCGATGCGGACGCTCTGCCAGACGCTCACGCCGCGTCCTCGTCCTCGCGGGGCAGGGACGTGAGCGCCGCCGCGGCGTCGACCGGCTCGGCCACGCGCTCGTCGGCTCTCAACCGGCCGTCGCGGAAGATCAGGTGGCGGCTCGCGTACGTCGCGATGTCCGGCTCGTGCGTCACCAGGACGATCGTGAGGCCGGCGCGATTGAGGCCCTGCAGGAGGGCCAGCACCTCGACGCTCGTGCGCGTGTCGAGGTTCCCGGTGGGCTCGTCGGCCAGGATCATCGCGGGATCGTTGACGAGCGCACGGGCGATCGCGACCCGCTGCTGCTGGCCGCCCGAGAGCTGGCTCGGATGATGGCCCGCGCGGTCGGCCAGCCCCACCGACGCGAGTCGCTGCTCTGCCCGGGTCCGACGCTCCCGTGCCGACACCGCGCCGTAGAGCAGGGGGAGCTCGACGTTCTCGAGCGCCGTCGTGCGGGGCAGCAGATTGAACTGCTGGAAGACGAAGCCGATCTTGGTGTTGCGGATCTGCGCGAGGTCGTCGGCCGAGAGGCCCGCGACGTCCTGACCGTCGAGCACATAGCGGCCCGCGCTCGGCGTGTCGAGGCAGCCCAGCAGGTTCATGAAGGTGGACTTGCCCGAGCCCGACGGCCCCATGACCGCGACGAACTCACCCTGCTCGATCGTCACGGACACGCCGCGGAGCGCGTGCACGGTGTGCGGGCCCAGGTGGTAGTCCTTCGTCAACCCGTCGGTGACGACGATGGGCTCGGCCACGGCTAGAGCCTCAGACGCGGCGCGCCTTGCTGGGGCTGGGCGCCACGACCCGTCCCGCCCGCGGAGCCGACGATGATGTCCTGCCCCTCGCGCAGCTCGCCGCGCAGCACTTCCGTGGCGGCGCCATCGCTCAACCCCAGAGTGAGCGAGATCACCGAGGGCTTTCCGTCGGGCCCGATGATCCAGACGCGGCCCGCCGAGCCGCGGCGCGCCTCGCCGGCGGACGCGGCCATCTCGTCGTAGCGCGTCTTCTGCTCGTCGGTGAGGATCTCGCGGATGCGCGCCCGCTGCGCCTCACGGATCTTCTGCGCTTTCGAGCGGCGCTCGGCCTCGGCCAGATCCCGCAGGCCGCGGAACTGCTCGCGGCCCTCTTGCAAGATCGGCTCGAGCTTCTTCTGCTGGTCGTCGGTCAGGTTGAGCCCCTTCACGAGCCGCTCGCGGATCTGCTCGACTGAGGGAGGCCCACCGCTCCCGCCGGAGCCGCCGCTCCCGACGGCCTGTCCGCCCGCGCCTGGCCCCGTGGGTGTCGGCGCCTCGACACCAGCCGGCCTGAACCGGAGCGCCGCATTTGGCACCTTGAGCACGTTCGGCTTCTGGGCCACGACCAGCTTCACGTTGGCCGTCATTCCCGGCATGAGCTTTCCCGACGGGTTGTCGACGCCGACGATGACCGTGTACGTCACGACGTTCTGGACGACCTGGGGCGCCTTGCGGATCTGGGTGACGATCCCGTTGAACGTCTCGCCCGGAAACGCGTCGACCGTGAACGTCGCGCGATCTTCCAGCTTGAGACGGCCGATGTCGGCCTCGTCCACGCTGGTCTCGACCTGCATCTTCGTCAGGTCCTGAGCGATCGTGAAGAGGACCGGCGCCTGCAGACTCGCCGCGACGGTCTGTCCGACGTCGACCTGGCGCGAGACGACCACGCCGTTCACCGGGGCGAGGATCGTCGTGTGATCGAGGTCGACCTGCGCCTGCCGGAGTGCGGCGTTCTTCTGCTCGACCTGCGCCTTCGCGGAGACCAGCATCGCCTGGGTGACGCGAAGCTGGGCCGTCGCCGACTGGATCGCGGACTCGAGAGCCTGGTCGTGCGCCTTGGCCGCCTCGACCTGCGCGATGGCGGAGTCGTGCCCTGCCTGCGAGGAATCGAGGTCGCTCCGCGCGATGAGCTTGCGGGCGAACAGCTCGGTCTTACGGTCGAAGTCGCGCTTGGTGTCGACGACGGCCACCTGGGCCTTCGCGGTCTGCGCCTTCGACTCCGCGAACGCCGCCCTCGCGTTCTCGACGTCGGCGCGCGCGCGCTCGACCTGGGCCTCCTGGTTCAGCACGGTCGCCCGGGACGAATCGAGATCGGCCTTGGCCTGGTTGACCTTGGCCAGGAAGATGTCCGGGTCGATCCGCGCGATGACCTGGTTCTTCTTCACGACCGAGTTGAAGTCGACCGCCAGCTCTTTGATCTGCCCGGACACCTGGCTGCCGACCTGCACGGTGATGACCGCGTTCAGGTTGCCGGTGGCCGACACCGCGGCGGTGAGGGGACCCCGCTCGACCTTGGCCAGACGGTACTTGGGCACGTTGCCGCGGCTCTGGGCGTAGAAGTAGCCCCAGACCGCGCCTCCCACCAGCATTGCGACGACGACGAGGGGAACGACCCGCTTCATCAAGGTGTTAGACGCAGACGGGCGCGAACCGTTTCCTCGGCTTCAACGACGGCCGACGGCACGATCCAGCCTCGCGAGCGCGATCCGGTAATCGGCCAGAGCCTGGCTTTCGGTGTTCTGGGCCTGGGTCAGCGCCAGCTGGGCGTCGGTGAGCTCGAGGATCGTCCCCACGCCCGCATCGAACCGCCCCTGGGCCAGCCGGAAATTCTCCTGAGCCGAGGCCACGAGCGTCTGCGCCGCCTGGATGCGTTCCTGCGCTTCCTCCACCGCGATCTCCGCCTGCTCGACGTTCTGGATGACGTCGAGCTCCGTGGACTTCACACGGGCCTTGGCGCTCTCGAGGTTCGCCTTGGCTTCATTGTAACGAGCGATCCGGTTGCCGCCGTCGAACAGCGACCAGTTCAGGGCCAGGCCGACCGACCAGTTTTCGTTGAGCTGGGACTGCGAGCCGCCGTACGCGCCACTCCCGGTGACGTCCGGAAAGAAGTTCCGGAAGGTCTGTCGCTCGGTGGCCTCGGCGGCGGACTGCCGCAGCTTGGATTGCCGATACTCCGGGCGCTGGCTGAGCGCGTCGGCGCGGAGCTGTCGCCGGTCGAGCGTGACCGGTTGATAGATCAGGTTGTCGACGATCTGGGTTGGCGCATCGACGTCGATCGCCATCGCGATGTTCAGCGCGACGATCGCCGTGCGGAGAGCGTTGCGCGCCCGGATCAGGTCGACCCTGGCGTTCGCCACGTCGACCTCGGCGCGCGCGACGTCCGACTTGGGACGCGTGCCGACGTCGAAGAAACCCTTCGCCGATCTCAGGTTCAGCTCGGCGCGCTCGACGGCCTGCTCCTGCACGCGGATCAGTCGCTGACTGAAGAGCGTGTTCGTGTACGCCTCCTTCACGGTCAGCGAGATCAGCTGGCGCTGCAATTCGACGTCCTCGACCGCGACCTCCGCGAGCTTTCGCGCCGCGTCCGTCGCGGCCAGCGCCTTGCCGAAGTCGAAGAGGAGCTGAGAGAACTGCACCTGCGCGATGAAGGAGTCGCTGAGCTGCCTGCTGGTGAGCGAGGTGGCGAAGACGCCGGACTGCCGATTGACGGCGTCGACGCTCCTGCCGGTCGATGTGGTTCGGGCGTCCCAGGCCTCGCTTCGGCTCGCGCTCACCAGCCCGCTGATCTGAGGCAGAAGAGGAGAAAAGGCCTGGTTCACTCGATAGCGCGCCGCAGCATAGTCAGAGAGAGTCGCCTGGATTCGCGGCTGCGCTTCGAGCGCGATCGCGACGCATTCCTCGAGCGTCAGCACGCGCCCGGCAACCTGGGTCGAGGGGGGCGCGGGAGTCGGCGACGGCGGCGATGGCGGCGGCGCTTGCGCGCTCGCTGTGCCGGTAAAAGCTACGAAAACGAAGACGACGACCGCCGCCATCGAGGTGACCACACGGGGGCTGGACATAGGCCTAGGAGAATAACACGCTGGATTGTTGGCCCTGAGAGGAGGTTGCGCGTCATGGCGGTGGACAATCGGTGGATGGGCGGTGGATACCTTTTTTCTTGACGTACGCTAGATTCAGCGTGCTAGTCTGCCGCTTACCACAAGATATAGTGAACTGAAGGCCTGTAGCGCGCTTCGATTGACCAATTTGAGGAGGAGGCGCTGACCATGCTGTCTGAGACTCGCCCAGCCAAAGTCGGGACGTGGACCGAGCCTGCCTTACGGGTTCTGCGGGAGCGCTATCTCACGAGGCAGGGGGGCGAGGTCGTCGAAACCCCCGAAGAGATGTGCTGGCGGGTGGCGCTCACGATCGCGCGCGGTGAGGCGCGCTACGGGCGCAGCGACGCCGCGGTGCGGGAGATCGCCGAGGCGTTCTACGACATGATGATCGAGGGCAGCTTCCTGCCGAACTCGCCGACGCTCATGAACGCCGGCAAGGGCAACGGCCTTCAGTACTCGGCGTGCTACGTCCTGCCGGTCGGCGACTCGATGGAAGAGATCTTCGACTCGGTCAAGGCCGCGGCCATCATCCACAAGTCGGGCGGCGGCACCGGGTTCGCGTTCTCGCGGCTGCGTCCCAAGGACGACATCGTCGCGTCGACGGGCGGCCGCGCCTCGGGGCCCGTGTCGTTCCTGAAGGTCTTCAACAGCGCCACCGAGGCCGTCAAGCAGGGCGGCACGCGGCGCGGCGCGAACATGGGCATCTTGCGAGTCGATCACCCGGACGTCCTCGAGTTCATCGACTGCAAGCTCGACGGCGGCATCACCAACTTCAACATCTCCGTCGCGGTGACCGACCGCTTCATGGACGCGTTGGCTGCCGGCGCCGAATACGACCTGATCAATCCGCACACCGGCGCCGTGACGGGCCGGCTTCTCGCGAAGGAAGTCTTCGACCGGATGGTCCGTGCCGCGTGGCGGACAGGCGATCCCGGCATGGTCTTCATCGACCGGATCAACGCGAGCCCGGCCAACCCGACGCCGGCGATCGGCACCGTCGAGGCGACGAATCCGTGCGGTGAGCAGCCGCTCCTGCCCAACGAGGCGTGCAACCTGGGCTCGCTCAACGTTTCGAAGTTCGCCCGCAAGAACGACGTCGGCGAGTGGTCGATCGACTGGGACGAGATGGAGCGCGTGGTGCGCCTGGCGGTGCGGTTCCTCGACGACGTCATCGAGATGAACCCCTATCCGCTGCCGGTGATCGACGAGACCGTCAAGGCCAACCGGCGCATCGGTCTGGGCATCATGGGCTGGGCCGACCTCCTGTTCACGATGGGCATTCCGTACGACTCGCAGGACGCGATCAAGCTCGCCGATCGGCTGATGGCCTTCGTGAAGGACAAGTCCCACGATCAGTCGGGGAAGCTGGCCGACGAGCGCGGCACGTTCACGAACTGGGACCGGTCGATCTACCGGAGCGAGCGCCCGATGCGCAACTCGACGGTCACGACGATCGCGCCGACCGGAACGATCTCGATGATCGCCGGCTGCTCGTCGGGCGTGGAGCCGATCTTCGCGCTGGCCTTCGAGCATCGCGTGAAGCAGCCGGACGGCGAGCGCGTGCTGACGTTCGTGAACGAGACGTTCGAGCGGATCGCGAAGGAGCAGGGGTTCTACTCGGACGCGCTCATGCAGGAGATCGCCAAGCGCGGCTCGCTGCACGGCATTCCCGGTGTCCCCGAGCGCGCCGAGAAGATCTTCAAGACCTCGCATGACATCGGCTTCGAGTGGCACGTGCGCCATCAGGCCGCGTTCCAGCGCTCCACCGACAACGGCGTGTCCAAGACGATCAACTTGCCGAACAGCGCCACCGAGGAAGACGTCGCGCGGGCGTACCGGCTGGCGTGGGAGCTCGGGTGCCTGGGCATCACAGTGTTCCGCGACGGCTGCAAGGGTGAGCAGGTGCTGAACATCGGCGTCGGGGCCAAGAAGGAAAAGAGTCCGGCTGTCGCGCCGACCGGTCAGGCCATCATCAAGCCGCGGCCGCGGAGCCTGAAGGGCTCGACCTATCGGACCCAGACACCGATCGGGACCGCGTGGATCACGATCACCGAGAATGACGAGCACGAGCCCTTCGAGGTCTTCGTGCAGGTCGGCAAGGGCGGCTCGGACACGATGGCCGTGGCCGAGTCCCTGGGACGGCTGATTTCGCTCATCCTCAGGCTGCCTTCGCCGCTGTCGGCTCAGCGCCGGCTCGAGGAGGTCATCAGCCAGCTCAAGCACATCGGCGGCGGCCAGCCCACCGGCTTCGGCCCCGACAAGATCCTCTCGCTGCCGGACGCGCTCTCGCGCACCCTGGCCGAGCACATCGGCGAGGTGAAGCCGTCGGCCCAGGCGCCGCTGCCGGCGGGCGTGGCGCGCAAGCAGATCGGCGACCTCTGCAAGGAGTGCGGCCAGGCGACGTTCGTCTACGAGGAAGGCTGCAAGAAGTGCCTCTCGTGCGGCTTCAACGAGTGCTGAGCTTCCGTCACGACGGAGGGGCCGGTCGCCGACCCCTCCGTCGGCCGTTGCTTGCCGTACGCACCGGGAGATGATCACGCCGATCTCCCGGTGCTAGACTGCCGCCGTGTTCTCCGGCGGGACCTACGAGGAAGTCGGGCGCTGGCTGTGGAACTTTCTGACCGCGCACGCCAAGCGCGTCGATCCGCGCGTCGAGGCCGAGCTCGACACCGAAGGCGAGCGTGAAGGAAAGTCGTACGCCGCGCGGCTCCGGTTCAGTCGCCAGCTCGGCCCGCTGATCGAATTCCAGTTCCGCGACGTCGCCGACAACCGGGGCAGCCTTGCGTGGTGCGCGGCCCTCGCGGAGCGCGTCAAGGGCCTCGCCCGCGAGCTCGTCGCAACGCAAGGGGTCGCCGACGTCCGGACGCCCTAGCTTCCCGCGCTGGATCCGGGCGGGGGACCTCAACGGGTTCCTCGGCCTCGCCCTCGACAACGTCACGCAGCTCGTCATCCTCTCCTCGCTCTTGATCGGCGTCTTCAAGTTCCCGGCGGACCTGGTGCTCGGTCGCATGGTGCCCGGGACGGCGCTGGGCGTGCTCGTCGGCGATCTCGCCTACACGTGGCTCGCGGTGCGGCTCATGCGAAAGACCGGACGAGCCGACGTCACGGCCATGCCGTTCGGGATCGACACGCCGACGTTGTTCGCGATGGTGTTCGGCGTGCTCGGCCCGGTGATGCTGGCGACCGGCGACCCGGTGCTCGCGTGGCAAGTGGGGATGGCGGCGACGATCGCGATCGGGCTCGCGAAGCTCGCGCTGGCCTTCGCGGGCGACTGGGCCCGCCGCGTGGTGCCGCGCGCGGCGCTGCTCGGATCGATCGCTGGTGTCTCGATCCTCCTGATCGCCTTTCTCCCGATGCTCAAGATCCTCCGCGACCCGCTGATCGGCCTGGTCGCACTGGTGCTGCTGCTGCTGGCCCTGGTGGGCCGCGTTCGGATGCCGCTCGGACTCCCCGGCGCGTTCGTCGCCGTGCTCGTGGGTACCGCGATCTTCTGGGGCCGGGCGTGGCTCGGCCTGGGGCCGCACGGCACGATCGCGTTGAGCCCGCTCGGCTTGTCGCTGCCGTGGCCAACGCTCGGCTGGCTCGAGGCGCTGCCGGCGACCTTGCCGTATCTATCGATCGCGCTCCCGTTCGCGCTCCTGACGATCGTCGGCGGCATCGACAACACCGAGAGTGCCGCCGCCGCGGGCGACGAGTACCGCGCCCGCGACATTTTGCTGACCGAGGCCGCGGCGACGGTGCTCGCCGGCTGCTGCGGAGGTGTCGTGCAGAACACGCCCTACATCGGCCATCCGGCCTACAAGGCGATGGGCGCGAGCGCGGGCTACACGCTGGCCACCGGCGTCGTGATCGGCGCCGGCGCCGCGACCGGCGCGCTCTCGCTCCTGGTCGCGGTGCTGCCCGAGGCCGCCATCGCGCCCATCCTCGTCTTCATCGGGCTCGAGATCACGGCGCAGGGCTTCCTGGCCACGCCCCCGCGCTACGGGGCCGCGGTCGCGCTGACGTTCGTCCCGGTCGCCGCCGCGGTGGTGCTGATCGAGGCGGGCAGCCTGCTCGCGGCCCTCGGCATGACCCCCGCGGCGCTCTCCGGGGACGCCGCGCTCGGCTATCAGGCCCTCGTCGTCCTCGGCAATGGGTTCATCCTGACGGCGGTCCTCTGGGGCTGGGCGCTGGCCGCGATCGTGGATCACCGATTGGTGGTCGCCGGCCTCCTCTTCGCGGTCGCGAGCGTCGCTTCACTGTTCGGGGTCATCCATTCGCCCCTCGCGACCGGCGCGCTCTTCTGGCCGTGGGCGCCGCCGTCGGCGATGCCGGGCCAGCTCGCCGGCGCGTACGGCGTCCTGGCCGCGATCTGCTGGCTCGCGGCGACACGAAATAGGCGAATAACCGCTTGACCTCTTTCGTCCCACGAGTGTTAAATGAGTTCGCGTTTTTGTGAACATGGTCACGATCGTACGAGAGGAGGCTTCATGAGGGCGTTCGAGAAGTCTCTGGGCATCGCCGTCGCCGCAATCACGCTGCTCGTCTCGGCCGGCGCGGCGGTGGTGTCGGCGCAGGGCCCCTGGGTTGCGCCGGCAGACGCGAAGGCCACGAAGAATCCGGTAAAGGGCGTTGGCAACGCGAAGAAATCGGTCGAGACGAACTGCGTCTCGTGCCACGGGCCCTCGGGTAAGGGCGACGGTCCAGCGGCCGCGGCGCTGCCGCCCCCGAAGCCCGCGAACTGGACCTCTGAGGCCGTTCAGAAGCAGACGGACGGCGAGATCTTCTGGAAGATCTCGAACGGCCGCGGCGCCATGCCGCCGTGGAAGCACCTCCCGGACAACGAGCGCTGGGAGATCGTGAACTACATTCGCACGTTGAAGGGGAAGTAACCGACCCCGCTCGAATGTCGCGACGCCCCGCCGGCGGCCCCGGCGGGGCGTCTTTGCTTTCGGCCATGAGGCTCGGCGCGATCGACGTCGGCAGCAACACGGTGCGGCTGCTCGTCGCCGACGCGGTCGACCGCGCGACATGGCGCATCGCCGACCAGGATCAGACGATCACGCGGCTCGGCGAGGGCCTCGCCCGCACGCGGAGGCTTGGTGAGGCGCCGATGGCGCGAACCCTCGGAGCCGTGAGCGACTACGTCCAGCGAGCGACTCGTCTCGGCGCCGGCGACATCCGGATCGTGGCGACCAGCGCCGTTCGAGAAGCGGAGAACGGCCGAGCCTTCGCGGACGCAGTCGAGCACGCCACGGGCCGGCCCGTCGATATCGTCAGCGGCGAGGAAGAGGCCCGCCTCACGGTCCGCGGTGTGCGGTACGGGCTCGGTCCGCTGCCGGGGCTTGTGCTCACCTTCGACATCGGCGGCGGCAGCACCGAATACGTGCTGTCCGAGGGCGACGCGATCCGCTCGATGGTGAGCCTGCGCCTGGGCGTCGTGCCGCTCACCGAGAAGTTTCCGTTTCTCGGCGTCGTCGACGACGCCGGCTACGCCGAGCTTCTAGCCGAGGTGCGTGGCCGCTTGGCCGCCGAGCTACCCGGCGCGATCCGCGGAGCTTCCGTGGCGCACCTGGTCGGGACGGCCGGCACCGTGACGGCGCTGGCCGCGCTCGATCTCGGACTCGTCCAATACGATCCAGGACGTGTGAACGGCTACGTTCTGCGCCGCGGCGCCGTCGAGCGCCTTCTCGCCCGCCTGTGCGCGCTCACGGTCGAGCAGCGTGCGGTGCTGCCGTGTCTCGAGCGAGGACGGGCCGACCTGATCATTCCGGGCACGGCGATCGTGATGGCGACCTTCGATCAGATCGGCGTCGACCAGCTGCGAGTCAGCGAATACGGGTTGCGTGAAGGCGTCCTGGTGGACGCGCTCGAGGCCTACCACGGATCTCGGCCGGGCACTGCTCCTTAAGCTCTCGACGCGTCGGCGGATCGGCGATGCGATGGACCGCCTGCCGACGGCCCGCCGGTTCGTGCGCCGCTTCGTCGCGGGCCCGGCGCTCGAGGACGCGCTGACGGTCGCCGAGCGCCTGAACGCCGCGGGCATCGATGCCGCGATCACCCACCTGGGCGAGAACGTCGCCACGGCGGCGGACGCCGAGCGGGCCGCCGGCGCGTACCTCGAAGTGCTCGACGAGATCGCGCGAAGGCACCTGCGCGCGGTGCCGTCGCTGAAGCTGACCCACCTCGGGCTCGACCTCGGCGACGCGGTCTGCCACGCGAACCTCGAGCGGGTGGCGGCCAAGGGCCTCGCGACACGGACGCTCGTCTGGGTCGACATGGAGTCGTCGGCCTACACGGACCGTACCCTGGAGCTGTACTACCGCCTGCACGCGAGCTACACGAACCTGGCGTGCGTGGTTCAGTCGTACCTGCGGCGCACCGGGCAGGACATCGAACGCCTGATCGAGCACGGCGCCACCGTGCGCCTGTGCAAGGGGGCCTACCGCGAGCCGCCGGACATCGCGTACCCCGACAAGCGCGACGTGGACGCGAGCTACGCTCGGGGAATCGAGCGGCTCTTGTCTCACGACGCGATGGCCCGCGGCGCCTACCCGGGCTTTGCCACCCACGACGAGCAGCTGATCGCCCTGGCGCGGCAGACGGCCGCGAAGGCCGGAATCGGCGCCGACCGGTTCGAGCTCCAGATGCTGTACGGGATCCGCCACGACCTGCACGCCCCGCTGCGGGCCGCGGGACTCACGCTCCGGGTGCTCGTGCCTTACGGGGAGGACTGGTACGGCTACTTCATGCGGCGGCTGGCCGAGCGGCCGGCCAACGTGGGCTTCTTCCTCCGGCAGCTCTTCCGGGCGTGAGGTCGAGATTTGACACCCCGGGACGCGCCGACTAGACTAACTCGGTAAGTATGGATGAAATTGCGGTATTAGTGCTCAACTACACCTTTGAGCCGCTGCATTTCACCAACGCCCGCCGCGCGATCACTTTGCTCCTGGCCGGCAAGGCGGAAGCCGTCGAAGCCTCGCCCCGCGTCGTGCGCTCTCCCTCGGTCACGTTCGCGCTCCCGGCGGTCATTCGGCTGGCGATGTACATCCGCAAGCCGTTTCTCGACCGGGTGGCGTTCAACAAGAAGAACATCCTGCGGCGCGACGGCTACACCTGCCAGTACTGCAATCGCCGCGGCGAGCGGCTCACCGTCGACCACGTGGTGCCGCGCTCGCGCGGGGGCGAGACGAGCTGGGTCAACGTGGTCGCGGCCTGTCTGCGCTGCAATCTGAGGAAGGGCAACCGCCTCGCCGACGAGGTCGGCATGCGACTGATCCGGGAGCCGGTGCATCCCAAGTTCGTGTTCTCGACGCACATGCTCCGGCATCCGCACGCGCACTCGCTGCTGGATTCGTGGCGAAAATACCTTCTCGCGGTTCCGACGCCGTCCTGAAGTAGCTCGACGCCGTGTTCCGGTTGTCCTCAGAGTATTCGCCGCGCGGCGACCAGCCGCAGGCCATCGCGGCCCTGACGGGATTCGTGCGCGACGATCAGCGCCACATGGTCCTGCGCGGCGTGACCGGCTCGGGTAAGACCTACTCGATCGCCAACGTCGTGGCGGCCGTCGACCGGCCGACCCTGGTGATCTCGCCGAACAAGACCCTGGCCGCGCAGCTCTTCAGCGAGTTCCGGGCCTTCTTCCCGACGAACGCGGTCGAGTACTTCGTGTCGTACTACGACTACTACCAGCCCGAGGCCTACATCCCGCAGTCCGACACCTACATCGAGAAGGACGCGCTCATCAACGACGAGATCGACCGGATGCGGCACTCGGCGACCAAGTCGCTTCTGGAGCGCCGCGACGTGCTGGTGGTCGCCTCGGTCTCGTGCATCTACGGCATCGGCAAGCCCGACACGTACCAGGGGCTCCACCTCGAGCTGGGCGAGGGCGAGCGGATCGATCGCGACGAGATCATCCGGCGCCTGATCGCCGTCCAGTACGAGCGCAACGACTACGACTTCCACCGCGGGACCTTCCGGGTGCGCGGCGACGTGGTCGAGGTCTTCCCGGCCAACGAGGAATCGATCGGGCTCCGGATCGAGCTCTTCGGCGACGTCATCGACGCGATCTCGCGGATCGACCCGCTACGCGGCGCCGTGGTCGAGCGAATCGACCGGGTCCACATCTATCCGGCCAGCCACTACGTCACCGAGGCCTCGCAGCTCGCGCGCGCGTTCGAGACCATCCAGGAGGAGCTCGGCGAGCGGCTGGCCTTCCTGCGCCAGAAGAACCGGCTGCTCGAGGCGCAGCGGCTCGAGCAGCGGACGCTCTTCGACATCGAGATGCTCCGCGAGCTCGGCTTCTGCCACGGGATCGAGAACTACTCGCGCCATCTGACCGGCCACAAGCCCGGCGAGGCGCCGCCGACCCTGATCGACTATCTGCCGAAGGACGCGCTGATCATCATCGACGAGAGCCACGTCGCGGTCCCGCAGATCCGCGGTATGTACTACGGCGACCGCTCGCGCAAGGAGGCGCTGGTCGAGTACGGCTTCCGGCTCCCCTCGGCGTTCGACAACCGTCCGCTCACGTTCGACGAGTTCACCCGGCGCACGGGCCAGACCATCTACGTGTCGGCGACGCCGAGCGCGTACGAGCTGAATCTCGCGGGCGACGCGCTCGCCGAGCAGGTGATCCGGCCGACCGGCCTGACCGACCCGCGGATCACCGTGCGGCCGGCGAAGGACCAGGTCGACGACCTGCTGGCCGAGCTGCGGGCGCGCGCCGACCGCGACGAGCGCGTCCTGGTGACGACCCTGACCAAGCGGATGGCCGAGGATCTCACCGAGTACTACCAGCAGCTCGGGCTGCGGGTGCGCTATCTGCACTCTGACATCGACACGCTCGACCGGGTCGCGGTCATTCGCGATCTGCGTCTGGGCAAGTTCGACGGCCTGATCGGGATCAACCTCCTGCGCGAGGGGCTCGACATCCCGGAGGTGTCGCTGGTGGCGATCCTCGACGCGGACAAAGAGGGCTATCTGCGCTCGGGGACCTCGTTGATCCAGACGTCCGGGCGCGCCGCGCGCAACGTCAACGGCGAAGTCATCATGTACGCCGATCACGTGACCGAGTCGATGGCGGTGACGATCCAGGAAACCGAGCGCCGGCGCGAGCTGCAGCGCGCCTACAACGACGCGCACGGCATCACGCCGGAGTCGATCAAGTCGTCGATCCGCGAGCTGCTCCAGACGGTCTACGAGCGCGACTACTACACGGTGCCGGTGGAGGAGTCGAGCGCCGAGACGTTCGAGTCGCCGGCGGCGCTGCAGGCGCGCATCGCCGAGCTCGAGACGCGCATGAAGGAAGCGGCCAAGCGTCTGGACTTCGAGCAGGCGGCCGAGCTACGCGACCGTTTGAAGGCCCTGCGCAAGCAACAGATCAAATAGGCCTGCTAGTAATCTAGATTCATGGACCTCGACGAGAAGATCGCCCGGGTGCCGGACCGGCCGGGGGTCTACGTCTACCGGGACGGCAAGCAGCAGGTCCTCTACGTCGGCAAGGCCGCGTCGCTGCGCAATCGCGTCCGCTCGTACTTCCAGGAGGCGCGGCCGCGCGACCCGAAGACCGACGCGCTCGTGCGCCAGATCCGCGATCTGGAGTACATCGTCACGGACAACGAGCTCGAGGCGCTGATGCTCGAGGCCAATCTGGTGCGCCGCCACCGGCCTCGCTACAACATCATCCTGCGCGACGACAAGCACTATCCGTTCTTGAAGCTCACGACGAACGAAGAGTTCCCCCGTCTGGTGGTCGCCCGCAAGGTCGCGCGCGACGGCGCGCGCTATTACGGGCCGTTCTATCCGGCGACCGCGATGCGCGAGACGCTCAGGCTCACCCGGCAGCTCTTCCCGCTGCGCACCTGCTCGATCACGATCGACGGCAAGCTCGAGCGGCCGTGCATCCAGTACGCGATCCATCGCTGCAACGCGCCATGCACGGGCTGGGAGACGCGCGAGGGCTACGCGAGAACCGTGGAGGACGTCGCGCACTTCCTGGAGGGGCGCGACGAGGAGCTGGCCCGGCGGCTCACCAAGGAGATGGAAGAGGCCGCGGCCGAGCTGAAGTTCGAGCGCGCGACGGTGCTGCGCGACCAGATCCAGTCGCTCAACAAGGTCCGCGAGCGGCAGAAGATCATCTCGACGGACGACGTGGACCAGGACGTCATCGGCGTCGTGCGCCAGGGCAGCGACGCGTGCGTCGAGCTCTTCTTCGTGCGCAAGGGCCGACTGGTAGGCCAGGAGCCGTTCTTCTTCGACAAGGTCGCCGGCTGGAGCGACGGCGAGATCCTCTCGGCGTTCGTGCGGCAGTTCTACGGCAAGGCGGTGACACCGGCGCCGGAGCTCCTCTTGTCGGAGGAGCTGCCCGAGGCGGAGCTCACGACGGAGTGGCTCTCGACCCTGGTCGAACGGCGCGTGCAGGTGCTGGCGCCGCAGCGCGGGAGCAAGCGGCAGTTCGTCGCGATGGCCGAGGCCAACGCGGCCATCGCGCTCCAGAACCGGCTGCTCTCCCGCGACAACCGCCAGCAGCTGGTGCTCGAGGAGCTTCAGCGCGCGCTCGATCTGCCGGGGCTGCCCAATCGCATCGAGGGCTATGACATCTCGAACATCCAGGGCACGGAGCAGGTCGGCTCGATGGTCGTGTGGGAAAACGGCGACATGAAGAAGGACGACTACAAGCGCTTCCGCATCCGCACCGTCGCCGGCGCCGACGACTTCGCGTCCATGGCCGAAGTGCTGAGCCGCCGATTCGGCAAGGCGCTCGAGCAGGGAAGCGTGCTGCCGGACCTGGTGCTGATCGATGGCGGGCGCGGCCAGCTCAACGCGGCGCTCAAGGTCTTACAGGACCTGGGTCTCGACTACATCCCGGCGGTCGGCCTCGCGAAGCAGGCCGAAGAGGTCTATCAGCCCGAACGGCTGCACCCGCTCGTGCTCGACCCGACCTCGCCCGCGCTACACACCTTGCAGCGGATCAGGGACGAGGCCCATCGCTTCGCGATCACGTACCACAAGAAGCTCCGGACCAAACGGACGATCCAGTCGGTGCTCGACACGATCCCGGGGATCGGGCCGTCGATCCGCACGAGCCTCTTGAAGACGCTCGGCTCGGCGCGCCGGGTGCGGGAGGCGTCAGTCGCGGAGCTGGCGGCCGTGCCGAAGGTCACTCCGAAGCTCGCGCAACGCATCTTCGACCACTTCCATCCGCCCGCGGAGACGCCGGCCCCCGCAGAGATGGAACCGGACCGCGCGACCGACTGTTACAATGGCCGGAGCCAACCGGGCTCAGGGGGAGGTGACAGCACATGAGAAAGCTCATGGCAGTCACGGCTGTTGCAGTCACGCTGGCGTTCACGGCGGGCGGCGCATTCGCCAGCTCGTGCCCGAAGGTCATCAAGGAGGGCCGGGAAGCGGCCGCGAAGATGAAGGCCGACGATCCCAAGGTGAAGGCGGCCGTCGCCAAGCTCGACGAGGCGCAGAAGCTGCACGACGGCGGTAAGCACGCCGAGTCGCTCAAGCTGGCCAACGAAGCCAACGCCGACCTCAAGAAGTAGCTGAGCTCGCCGAGCGTGACGCGGCCCGACCGCGCGGCCGCGTCACGCCGGAATTCCCGGGCACGCGAAAAGTCCCGCAAAGTCCCCCAGCGAGGTGTCACGATGCGAGTCGCGCTTGGATCCGCGCTCCTGCTGTTGCTGACGCTCACCGCGTCCGCCGCCTCGGCGTCGATGTGCCCCGTTCTCATCAAGCAGGGGCGCGACGCCGCGTCCACGCTGAACCAGAACGATCCGAACGTGAAGAACGCGCTGGCCAAGCTGGACCGGGCCGCCGCGCTCCACAAGGACGGCAAGCACGTCGACTCGATGCGCGAGGCCAACGAGGCGCTCGGCATGCTCGGGGTGAAGAAGTAGCCGTCGCGACGCAGGCCTTCGGGCCGCGTCATGTTCTTGCCGCTGCAGGCTAAGTATGTTAAAAATCTAGCCTAATTATGTCGACCGATCGCTATCCGTTCCGTGAGATCGAAGCGAAGTGGCAGGGGATCTGGGAGGAGACCAAGCAGTTCCAGGTCCACGAAGATCCGAAACGGCCCAAGTTCTACTGCCTCGAGATGTTTCCGTATCCGTCGGGCCGGATCCACATGGGACACGTGCGCGTCTATGCGATCGGCGATCTCCTGGCCCGTTACAAGTGGATGCGCGGCTACAACGTGTTGCATCCGATGGGCTGGGACGCGTTCGGGCTTCCCGCCGAGAACGCCGCCATCGAGCACGGCGTCCATCCGGTCATCTGGACCTACGAGAACATCGACTACATGCGCTCGCAGCTCAAGCGCATGGGGATCTCCTACGACTGGGACCGCGAGGTCGCGACCTGCGATCCGAGCTACTACAAGTGGGAGCAGCTGATCTTCATCAAGATGCTCGAGCGCGGGCTCGCGTATCGCAAGCGCTCGACGGTGAACTGGTGCCCGTCCTGCCAGACCGTCCTCGCGAACGAGCAGGTGGAGGACGGCCGCTGCTGGCGCTGCGGCTCCGAGGTGACGCCGCGCGACATCGACGCGTGGTTCTTCAAGATCACGGCCTACGCCGAGGAGCTGCTCGAGTGGTGCGATCGTCTGCCCGGCTGGCCCGAGCGCGTGCTCACGATGCAGCGCAACTGGATCGGCAAGAGCGAGGGCGCCGAGTTCGACCTGAAAGTTGACGGCCGCCCGGATCTCTCGATCCGGGTCTTCACGACGCGGCCCGACACCGTCTTCGGCATGACGTACGCGGTGCTCGCCCCCGAGCATCCGCTCGTCGACCAGGTCGTGCGCGACGGAGCCGAGCGTGAATCGGTCGCGCGGTTCCGCGCCGAGGTCTCCCGACAGTCCGAGATCGAGCGGACGGCGGCGGATCGGCCCAAGCGCGGGCTTCGCCTCGGGGCGAAGGTCGTCAACCCGTTCAACAACCAGCCGGTCCCGCTTTTCATCGCCGACTACGTCCTGATGGGCTACGGAACGGGCGCGATCATGGCCGTCCCCGGCGAGGACGAGCGCGACTGGGAGTTTGCCGAGCAGCACGGGCTGCCGATCATCGAGACGGTCAAGCGCCCGGACGGCTGGACCGGCAAGGCCTACACGGGTGACGGCGTCAAGATCAACTCGGGCTTTCTCGACGGCCTCCCGATGACCGAGGCCAAGCGCCGCGCGACCGACTGGCTCGTCTCGCGCGGTCTCGGGACCGCGAAGGTGAACTATCGCCTCCGCGATTGGGGCATCAGCCGCCAGCGCTACTGGGGCGCGCCGATCCCGGTGCTCTACTGCGAGAAGGACGGGATGGTGCCGGAGGCCGAGAAGAATCTTCCGGTGGCGCTGCCGCGGGACGTCCAGCTCTCCGGCAAGGGCGGCTCGCCGCTCGCCAGCGTCGCGAGCTTCGTGAACGCCACCTGTCCCAAGTGCGGCGGGCCGGCCAAGCGCGAGACCGACACGATGGACACGTTCGTCGAGTCCTCGTGGTACTTCCTCCGCTACTGCTCGCCGCGCTACGACACCGGGATGTTCGAGGAGAACGCGGCGGCGTACTGGATGCCGGTCGACCAGTACATCGGCGGGATCGAGCACGCGGTGCTGCATCTCCTGTACGCGCGGTTCTACACGAAGGTGCTCCGCGATCTCGGGCTCACGAAGATCGACGAGCCGTTCATGGCGCTCCTGAGCCAGGGCATGGTCATCAAGGACGGCGCCAAGATGTCGAAGTCGAAGGGCAACGTGGTCTCCGACGACTACGTGCGTGAGAAGTACGGGGCCGACACGGGACGCCTCTTCGAGCTCTTCGCGGCGCCGCCCGAGAAAGACCTGGAGTGGAACGATCAGGGGATCGAGGGCGCCTCGCGCTTCCTCAACCGCGTCTGGCGCTTCGTGATCGCGCATCTGGACGAGATCAAGGCCGCGCCCGACAAGGTTCCGTCGTCGCTCAGCGAGCCGGGGCGGGCGTTCCGGCGCACGATCCACGAGACGATTCAGCGGGTCACGGAGGACATCGAGCGCGAGTTCCACTTCAACACCGCCATCGCCGCGATCATGGAGCTCGTCAACGCGCTGCAGACCTTCGAGAGCGCCAACGCCGACGGCGGCCCTGCCGCTTCTGAACGCGCCGCGCTGATTCGCGAGGCGATCGAGACCACGCTGCACCTGCTCGGCCCGTTCTGCCCGCACGTGACCGAGGAGCTGTGGTCTCAGCTCGGGCATCGCGAGAGCCTCTTCAAGCAGCGCTGGCCCGTCGCTGACCCGGCGGCCCTCCAGAAGACGGAGGTCACGGTGGTCGTCCAGGTCGACGGCAAGGTGCGCGGCCGACTCGTTGTCGACGTCGATGCCGCCGAAGATCGCGTACGCCAGCTGGCGCTCGGCGACGACAAGGTGCGGCCATGGGTCGAGCGGCGGCGCGTGGAGAAGGTGGTCGTCGTTCCGAATCGCCTCGTCAACATCGTGACGCGCGCGTGACCGGCCGGGGCCGCGCGCGCGCGCTCGGCCTCGCGCTGCTGGCCGTCGCTCTCGCGAGCTGTGGCTATTCGTTTCGCGGCAACCTTCCCGATCGCATCCAGACGGTGGCCGTGCCGGTCTTCACGAACAAGACCGCGGCGCCGGCGGTCGAGAACTTCCTCACCAGCGCGGTCGTCGAGGCCTTCGCCACCAACGGCCGGCTCCGCGTTGTCTCGCCCGAGCAGGCCGACGCGATCCTCGACGGCGAAGTGATCGGCTACAGCGTGCAGTCCATCGCCTTCGACAACCAGGCCAACGTGCGTCAGTACCGACTGGTCGTGACGATGAATCTCCGCCTACGCGACGTGAAGCGCAGCGCGATCCTCTTCGAGGAGCAGAGCCTCCGGGAGAAGGCCGACTTCCAGGTGCTCGGCGCGGTGTCGCAGACCATCTCGAACGAGGAAGCCGCGGTGCGCTCGGCCGCGATCGAGATCGCCCGTTCGATCGTCAGCCTGACCATCGATAGATTTTGATCCGGGCACGAGGGTTGTCTCTCCGCCAAGCCGGGCCGAACAACGCCGACCGCCTGCTCGGGCGAGCGGAGCCACACGCGCCTACAGCAGGCCACCCTCGCCGGTTGCGGCCAAAAAGTACTCGATAAATGGACTACGCGACGTTCATCAAGCAGGCCGAGCGCGGCGAGCCGCCGGCGCTCGTGCTGCTCCACGGCGGTGACGTCCAGCTCCTCGACGATGCGCTCGACGCCGCGACCCGCGGGCTCTTTCCCGATCGCGCGCTGGCAGCGTGGGGCCGCGAGGTCTTCGACGGGCGCGAGTCGAACGCGGACGAGATCGTGCGTGCGGCCGCGACGATGCCGCTCGGCGTCGACCGCCGCCTGGTGGCGGTGCGGCGCCCGCAGGCGCTCAACGCGAAAGGCGTAGAGGCCCTCGGCGGCTACGCGAAAAGCCCGAACCCGGCGACGTGTCTCTTGCTCCTTGCCGACGAGCCGCTGCGCGCTTCGCGGGAGCGCCGTAACGACCACTGGCTGATGGGCGCCGTCCCCGCGGCGGCGATCGTGGAGCTGCCCACGCGCGGCGCGCGCGACCTGGCGGGCTGGGTGCGCCAGCGCGCGGCGCTCGAAGGGCTCACGATCACCGACGAGGCGGCACGGCTCCTGGTCCAGCTGACGGGCGAGGACACCGCCACGCTTCTCGGTGAGGCGCGCAAGGCCGCGCTCGCCGGCGGGCCCGACAACAAGAACGTCGGCGTCAAGGACGTGGGCGCGATCGTCGGCGAGCAGCGGCTCGACGACCTCTTCGACTTGACGCGGGCCGTGGAGCGGCGCGACCGCGCTGGCGCGCTCAAGATGCTCGATCGGCTTCTCGCCACCGAGGACGCGATGCTGCTGTTGACGGTCCTCGCGCGCGACGTGAGGACCGCGTGGACCGCGGTCGGGATGCGGCGGCGCGGCCGGTCGGTCGACGAGATCGCACGGGCGCTGCGGCGACCGCCGCAGGTGATCGAGACGCTGAGCTCCACGGGCGGCTCGGAGACGCGTCTGGCGTGGAAGCTCCGTCGGTGCTGGGAAGCCGAGCGCCGGCTCAAGAGCAGTGGAGAGCCGCGAGCCGAGATGGTCGCGCTGGTGGCCGACCTGTGCGCGGAGAGGTGATCGGCCGCGCGCTGCTCCTCGCCCTGCTCCTGGGCGTCGCCACTCCCGCAGTCGCAAAGGCCGCGGACCGCTGCGCCGACTGCGTGACGGCCGGCGCGGCGTCCACGACCGTGCACGTGCCGGCGGGCACGCCGCTCGCGGGCTACGGCGCCGCGAAGCGCCGGCTTCTATTTCCCGACGTCCTGGGCCGGTACGCGCACGCGTTCTGGTTCAAGCCGTCGGTGGGCCAGCGTGATCCGATCACGGCGAAGGCGCTGGTGCTGGCGACGCCGGCAGCCCGGCTGGCGTGGGTGACGCTCGATCTCATCGGGGTCGACGGCGCCTTCGTGCGAGCCATCCAGGATCGGCTGGCTCGGTCAGGCGTTCCAGCGACCACGCTCATCGTCTCGGCCTCGCACACGCACTCGGGTCCCGGGGCCTTCATGGATTCGGGGCTGATGGGGTTCGTCGCGGTGGACCGGCTCGATCCGGCAGTCAGGGACGCGCTCGTCGAGGGCGCCGCGTCCGCCGTTCAGCAGGCCGACCGCGCGCGGGGCCCGGCGCTGGCCGGAGCCGCGAGCATCACCGCGGCCGGCCTGACGGCAAGCCGGCTCGGAAAGCCGCTCGACTCCGAGATCGTCGTCCTGAAGCTCACCACGCCGGCCGGTGCGCCGCTCGCGCTGGTGTGGAATTTCGCGATCCACGGGACGATGCTGTCGGCCAGGAATCTAAGACTCTCGGGAGACGTGACCGGTCTTGTTTCGGCCCGGCTCGAGCAGAAGCTCGGCGTTCCGACGCTGTTCGTCAACGGCGCGGTTGGCGACGTGAGCCCGGCGCGTCACGGTGAAGCCGCGATGGTGGACACGGCCACCGCACTGGCGTCGGCGGTGGAGGTGGGCTGGGCGCAGGCGCGTCCGGCGCCGGTCGCCGCGCTGCGAATCGCCGAGCGCAGAGTGGCGATGCCCGCCGCGGCCGTGTCGCTTCAACGCTGCCTGGGAAGCTGGATCCCGGCGTTCTTCGTCGTCCCGGTCGGCTCTGCAATGCCGCGCGAGGCCTCGCTGGTCGCGGCGGCCCTCGGCGACACGGCGTGGGTGACGATCCCCGGCGAGCTGCAGACGTCGTTCGGACAGGCGATCAAGCGCGAGGGGCGCGCCGGGTTCGCGTCGGTCTTCGTCGCGGGAGTTTCCAACGATTATCTCGGCTACTTCACGACTCGTGAGGACGCGCGGGGAGCCAAATACGTGGCCTGCGCGACGGTCTACGGGCCGGGAGCCGGTGCGTGTCTGACGGATGCCGCGATCGAGCTCGTGCGCGGATTACGGGGGGAGACGGCGCGCGCCGTCTCGCGCTGCGATTCATGAGAAGGCGCCGGGTTCGCGCCGCTCGGGCCGAGACGCGTCCTTCGACCGATCCGGGGAGCTACTTCGCCGCGGCGAGCCGCCGCGCGAGCGCGGACTTCTTGCGCGCGGCCGTGTTGCGGTGGACCACACCCTTGGTGACGGCCTTGTCGAGCGTGCGAATGGCGTCGAGAATCGCGGCGGGGCGGGCGGCGCCCTCGGCGCCGCGGGCGGTCTTGATCGCGCCGCGAATCTTCGACCGCATCGCCCGGTTGCGCAGGCGGCGGCGCTCGGCTTGCCGTATCCGCTTCATTGCCGACTTCGTGTTCGCCAAATGACGGCTCCTCGTCGATCGAGTCGATATGTAATCCGCGCTGCATCATGCCCGAGGGGCCGAGGAATTTCAAGGTGAGCGCGAGCGAGGGACAGGTCGTCCGGGCGCTCGGCGGCATCGCCAGCGCGACCCTGCTGAGCCGGGTGCTGGGATTCGTGCGCGACGCGGTCGTGGCGCGAGCGTTCGGCGCCGGTCCGATCACGGACGCGTTCTTCGTCGCCTTCCGCATCCCCAACATCCTGCGACGCCTCCTGGCCGAGGGCGCCTTGTCCACGGCGATGATCCCGGTCTTCACCGACTATGTGGCCCGCGACGACCACCCGGCGCTCCATCGCATGCTCCGCGCCGTGCTCGGCTTGTCGATCCTGTCTCTGACCGTCACGACCGTGCTGGGGATCGTGTTCACGCCCTACATCCTGGAGGTGATCGCCCCGGGGTTCATGGACGACCCGGGCCAGGCGTCGCTGGCGGTGACCCTGACCCGGATCATGTTTCCGTACCTGGTGCTGGTCGGGCTCGCCGCGGTGGCCACCGGCATCCTCAACTCGCGCGGGCGATTCTTCGCCGGCGCGATCGGTCCGGCGGTGCTGAACGTCGGCATGATCGCCGCGGTGCTCCTGCTGGCGCGCTACGTCGAGCCGCCGATCGTCTCGCTGGCGATCGGCGTGCTGGCGGGCGGGCTCGGGCAGCTCTTGGTGCAGATCCCGAGCCTGTCGGCCACGGGGCTCCTGGTGGCGCCCTCCGGCGAGCTGCGTCATCCGGCGATCGCCCGTATCACGCGGCTCTTGCTGCCGGCGGTCTTCGGGCTGGCCGCCGTGCAGCTGATGGTGTTCGTCAATACCTTGCTGGCGTCGCTCCTACCGCTGGGCTCGATCTCGTATCTCTACTACGCCGATCGCGTCATGGAGTTCCCGCTGGGCGTCTTCGGGATCGCGCTCGCCTCGGCGTCCCTGCCGGTGATGTCGCGCCACGCCGCCGCGCGGGACAACCGCGGGCTCGCCGACACGTTGAGCTTCGCGCTGCGGCTCGCCCTCTACGTGTCGCTGCCGGCGACCGTCGGGCTCGTCGTGCTCCGCACGCCGATCGTGCGCGTGTTGTTCCAGCGCGGCCGGTTCGGCCCGCCCGAGACCGTGGCGACCGCCGAAGCGCTGGCGTGGTATGCGATCGGCCTCGCCGGCTTCGCCGGCTCGCGCATCGTCGCCCAGATGTTCTATGCGCGCGCCGAAGCCGCGACGGCGGTGCGGTGGGGCATCGTGTCGATCGCCGCCAACGTCGTGGCCGCGCTCGCGCTGATGGGGCCACTGGGCCACGCCGGCCTCGCGGGCGCCGCGTCCGTCGGCGCGTACGTGAACCTCGCGTCGCTCCTGATCATCGCGCGCCAGCGCCTGGGCCGGCTCGGCGGGCGCGCAATCGTCGGCGGCGCGCTTCGCACCGTGCTCGCGACGGTGCCGCTGGCGGCAGTCTGCTGGCTCTCGCTCGCGCTCTGGCCCGCGCGGCCGTCGTTCGTGATCGACGTGATGTGGCTCGGCGCCACGATCGCCGTCGGCGCCGGCGTGTTCTGGGCCGCCAGCGCGGCCCTCGGCATCTCCGAGCGCGCCGCGCTCCTGCGTCTCATTCGTCGTCGTCGCGATCGCGACGACGACGCGTGACGCACCCTTCTCGCACGTCGAGGGCTGTGATAGAATCCGACGTGGTCACTCTATGACCGACGTGGTCGTCGAGTATCTCGGCGCCCTTCAGGCAGAACGTGGGGCCTCCCGAAATACTCTCAGCGCCTACCGCCGCGATCTCAGCGACTTCACCCAGTTCCTCGACACTCAGCATCGCAGTCTGCGCCGGGCCGAGCCCGAGGACATCCTCGGCTACATCGAGCGCCTGCGCACGCGCGGGCTGCGTCCGTCCAGCGTGGCCCGCCGGCTCTCCGCGCTGCGCGGTCTCTACAAGCACCTGGTCCGCGAGGGCGGGCTGCGCCGCGATCCCACCGAGAACCTCGAGGCGCCGCGCCGCGCGCGCTCGCTGCCGCGCACGCTCTCGCGCGAGGTCGTCGCCGCGCTCGTCGAGTCGCCGGATCTCAACGAGCCCCGCGGCGTGCGCGACCGCGCGATGCTCGAGCTCTTGTACGCCACCGGCATGCGCGCGTCGGAGTGTCTGGGGCTCACGCTCGACGACGTCAATCTGAGCGCCGGCTACGTCGTCTGTACCGGCAAGGGGCGCAAGCAGCGTCTGGTGCCCGTCGGCGGTGAAGCCGCGCAGTGGGTGAGCCGCTACCTGCGCGACATCCGGCCGCGCTACACGCGCGTGCGCGACAGCGGCCGTCTGTTCGTGAACCCGCGCGGGGGCCGGCTCTCGCGGCAATCCCTGTGGACGATCGTGCGGCGCGCCGCCGCGCGCGCCGGTCTGCGTCAGCGGATCTCGCCGCACGTGCTCCGGCACTCGTTCGCGAGCCATCTGCTCGAGGGGGGCGCCGACCTGCGCTCGATCCAGGCGATGCTCGGGCACGCCGACATCGCGACGACCCAGATCTACACGCACCTGCCGTCGTCGACGCTCCTGGCGATGTACCGGCGGTTCCACCCGCGGGCGTGATGATGGCCAAGCGCGCGCACGTGTATCCGCAAGTCAGCCTGGCGGCGAGTGATCTCGTCGACGTCGCGATCGCAACGGCGCCGGCTCGTGCTGGCGTGTCCGAGGCGCTCGCGATCGCGCGCAAGCGCAACGCCGGTGTGATCGCGGCCGGTGGGTCCTGGGTGCTGCGCGACGACCTGGTCCGCGGCGTCGCGCTCGGCCTCGGCGCGCTCCGCGCGGCGCAGATCGCCCGCGCGCTGCCGGTCGTCGACGCCGGCGCGGGCGAGTCGCACGTGCGCCGTCAACTCGCGACGGGCGCGCCCCTCGTGATCGTTCGCGGTGCGCGTGGTGCGATCGGCGCCGTCAGCGGCCGCCTGGTCGGCGGTCGTCTGCCCGAGGCCTCGGCGGCCGGGCGTGTCGGCCGCGCGCTGCCGGCGTCGGTCCGCGAGCTCCTCGTCGCAGTCGGGCGCATCGCCGAGGAGCAGGACGGCCGCGCGTATCTCGTCGGGGGACTCGTGCGCGATGTGTGGCGCGGGGCCACGCTCGCCGGTCGCGATCTCGACATCGTCGTCGAGGGCGATGGCCCTGTGCTCGCGCGGCGTCTGGGAGCCGAGCTCGGCGGCTCGGTCGTCGAGCACCGGCGATTCCTGACGGCCTCGGTCGAGGCACCCGCGTTCGGACGCATCGACGTGGCCACGGCGCGGTCGGAGCGCTACGAGTCGCCGGGGGCGCTGCCTCGTGTGCTGCCCGCGGGTATCGCCGACGATCTGCGGCGCCGCGACTTCACCGTCAATGCGCTGGCGATCGAGCTCTCCTCCGGCCAGTTCGGTCTGATCGATCCGTTCGGCGGACGGGCCGACCTCGCCCGCCGGCGGCTCTCCGTGCTGCATCCGCTCTCGTATGTCGAGGACCCGACCCGGATCTTTCGCGCGGCGCGCTACGGGGCGCGGCTCGGGCTCTCGCCGGACCTAGCGACCCGACGCGCTCAGACGCTCGCCCTTCGCCTCGTTCCGTATTCGGCGCTCTCGGGCCAGCGCATCGCCGCCGAGATCGCACTGATCCTGAGCGAATCCGAAGCCGGCACCATCCTCCTCCGGCTCGGACGCTCCGGCGCCTTCCGTCTGCTCGACGCGGGCTACCGGTTCACGGCGGCGGGCGGCCGCCGGCTCGCCGCCGTGCCGGACGCGCTCGCGTGGGCCCGCGGCCGCGGGCTCGACGTCGACGGGGTCGGGCTCGTGGCGCTCGCCCTCGCCGAGTCGCGTTCGTCCGCCGCCTCCACGCTCGCGAGCCGGCTCGGGTTCGCGGGCGGGCCGCTGGCCGGCCTCGAGCGCGCGCACGCCGCCACGGCCGCGCTCGCGGCGCGGTTGGCCGCGGCGCCCACCCCGAGCGCCCGCGCGCGCGAGCTCCGCGGCTCGGCGCCGGTCGAGCTCGCCTGGCTCTGGCTGACGGGCAACCGCGAGGTGCGCGCGACGATCGATTGGTTCGTCGGGCTCGAGCCCCGCGTGGCGTCCCTCAGCGGCGACGATGTCGTCGCGCTCGGTGTCCCGCGCGGTCCCGCGGTCGCGCGCGTCCTGGCGGAGCTCAGAGACGGACGGCTCGACGGCACGCTCTCGAGCCGTGAGCTGGAAGAGGCGCACGTCCAACAATGGATCCTGAAAGGAGGATGAGTTGGCCCCGAAATACATCTTCGTGACCGGCGGCGTCGTGTCGTCACTCGGCAAGGGTCTGGCGGCGGCCTCGATCGGGGCGCTGCTGGAAGCACGCGGCTTTCGCGTGACGCTGCAGAAGATGGATCCGTACATCAACGTGGACGCGGGGACCATGAGCCCGTATCAGCACGGCGAGGTCTTCGTGACCGACGACGGCGGCGAGACCGATCTGGACCTCGGGCACTACGAACGATTCACGTCGAGCCGGGTGACACGCGATCACAACGTGACGACCGGCAAGGTGTACTACTCGGTCATCCAGAAGGAGCGCCGGGGCGACTACCTCGGGCGGACGGTCCAGGTGATTCCGCACATCACCGACGAGATCAAGGCGTCCATCCGAAAGGTCTCCCGCGACACCGACGTGGTGATCGTCGAGGTCGGCGGCACCGTCGGCGACATCGAAGGGCTCCCGTTCCTGGAAGCTGTTCGCCAGTTCAGGAAGGACGTAGGGCGCGAGAACGTCATCTACGTGCACCTGACGCTCGTGCCCTACATGCAGGCGGCGTCGGAGCTCAAGACGAAGGCCACGCAGCACTCGGTCAAGGAGCTCCGGGCGATCGGTATCCAGCCGGACGTGCTGCTCTGTCGCACCGATCGCTATCTGCCGCCGGGCATCAAGTCGAAGATCGCGCTCTTCTGCGACGTCGAGGAAGAGGCGGTCATCACGGCCAAGGACGTCGAGACGATCTACGAGGTCCCGTTGAACTTCCATCGTGAAGGGCTCGACGAGATCATCGTCAAGCTCCTGGGGCTCGAGCCGCGGCCGATCGACCTGTCGCGCTGGGAGAGCGTGGTGCGCCGGGTGAAATCGCCGCTGGTCGAGACGCGCATCGCCGTGGTCGGCAAGTACGTCGAGCTGAAAGACTCCTACAAGAGCCTGGTCGAGGCGCTCGCCCACGGCGGCATCGCCAACGAGGCCCGGGTCGACGTGCAGTGGGTCGACGCCGAGCACATCGAGCGCGACGGCGCCGAGGCGCAGTTCGCGGGCGTCCACGGCATTCTCGTGCCGGGCGGCTTCGGCGATCGCGGGATCCGCGGCAAGATCGAGGCCGTGCGCTACGCGCGCGAGCGGCGCGTGCCATATCTCGGGATCTGTCTGGGGATGCAGTGCGCAGTGATCGAGTACGCGCGCAACGTCTGCGGGCTCTCCGGCGCCAGCTCCTCGGAGTTCGAAGCCAACGCGCCAGACCTGGTGATCGACCTCTTGCCCGAGCAGCGCGGGCTCGCCGACAAGGGCGGCACGATGCGGCTCGGCCTGTATCCGATCGTGCTCGGCGAGGGCAGTCAGGCGTCGCGCCTGTACGGGCAGGGGATCATCCAGGAGCGCCATCGCCACCGGTACGAGGTCAACAACGACTATCTGCCGAGGCTGGAAAAGAACGGGCTTCGCGTGTCGGGCATCTGGGCCGAGAAGCAGCTGGTCGAGATCATCGAGATCCCGGAGCATCCGTACTTCGTGGCCGGCCAGTTCCACCCGGAGTTCCGTTCCCGTCCGTGGGAGCCGCATCCGTTGTTCGCCGGCTTCGTCAAGGCGGCTCTCGAGCACACCGCGCCATGACGACGCGGCCGGTCGCCGTCGGCGCCATCACGATCGGCGGGGGCGCGCCGCTGGCCCTGATCGGCGGGCCGTGCGCCATCGAGAACGAACGGCACGCCCTGATGACCGCTGAGCGCCTGATACGCATCGCCGCCGATCGCCGCGTCCCGTTCATCTACAAGTCGTCCTACGACAAGGCCAACCGCTCCTCGGTCAACGGCTATCGCGGCCCGGGGCTCATCGAAGGGCTCCGGATCTTGAAGAAGGTGCGCGACACCTTGAAGGTTCCGGTGCTCTCGGACGTCCACCAGGTGAGCGAGGTGGACCCGGCCGCCGAGGTCCTCGACGTGATCCAGATCCCGGCGTTCCTCTGCCGCCAGACCGATTTGATCCTGGCGGCGGCGGCCACCGGCAAGCCCGTCAATGTGAAGAAAGGCCAGTTCGTTGCCCCGCGGGACATGCAGAACGTCGTCGACAAGGTCCTGTCGAAGGGCAACGAGTCGATTCTGTTGACCGAGCGTGGCACGAGCTTCGGCTACAATAACCTCGTCGTCGACATGCGAGCCCTCGCCATCATGCGTGAATTTGGATATCCGATCGTCTTCGACGCCACGCACTCCGTGCAATTGCCCGGCGGCGCCGGCGATCGATCGGGGGGCGAGCGCCAATACGTGCCGGCGCTCGCGCGCGCCGCGGTGGCCTTCGGCGTCGACGCGCTCTTCATGGAAATGCACGAGGATCCGGACCGCACGCTGGCCGACGGTCGTCCGCTCTCGGACGGGCCGAACATGCTGCGCATCGACGACCTGCCGCGCCTTCTGGAGCAGCTCGGCGCGATCGGGGCCGCCGTCAAGCCGTGAGCGCCGACCGCACGCCCGACCTGCGTCGCCTGGCCGAGCGCGTCCTGCGCATCGAGGCCGACGCGATCCTCGGCCTCATCCCCAAGCTCGACGTGCGCTTCGAGCGCGCGGTCGAGGTACTGCGCGCGTGTGCCGGGCGCCTGATCGTGACCGGCATGGGCAAGTCGGGGCTCATCGGCCGCAAGATCGCCGCGACGCTCGCGTCGACGGGCACGCCGGCCTACTTTCTCCACCCGGCCGAGGGTGTCCACGGCGACCTCGGAATGGTCGCGCGCGGCGACGTGGTGCTGGCGCTGTCGAACTCGGGCGAAACCGACGAGGTGCTGGCGATCCTGCCGCTGCTCAAGCGCCTGGGTATCCCGATCGTGCTGATGACGGGCAACCCGACCTCGTCCCTCGCGCGCCAGTGCGAAGTGGTTCTCGACGTCAGCGTGCCGGAGGAGGCGTGCCCGATGAACCTGGCGCCCACGTCGAGCACGACCGCCGCGCTCGCCGTCGGCGACGCGCTGGCGCTGGCGCTTCTCGAGCTACGCGGGCTCCGTCCCGAGGACTACGCGGCCCTCCACCCGCGAGGATCGCTGGGCTGGCGCGCGCTCTTTCGAGTTTCGGATCTGATGCTCACGGGCGACGCGGTGCCGGTCGTGCCCGAGGGCACGCCGCTTCGCGACGTGATCGTCGAGATGACGCGCAAGCGCAAGGGCATGACGACGGTCGTCGACGCAGCCGGCCGGCTCGTCGGGGTGATCACGGACGGCGACCTTCGCCGCCTGCACCTGACCGGAAAATCCATCGACGGGCTCTCGGCCGGGCAGATCGGCAGCCGCGAGCCCAAGACGATCCGCGCGGAAGATCTGGCCGCCCAGGCGCTAGAGGTGATGGAAACCTGGCAAATCACCAGCCTGGTCATTCCCGATGCGGACGCGAGGCCTCTCGGCGTCATCCATATGCACGATATCCTTCGGGCAAAGATCGTTTAGTTTTCAAGGTGTTTCCGCTTTTTCTGTCTTCGAGTATGTGCTACCGTGGTACCGAAATTGCATTCCGGTCCGACTTCCCTTTAGAATCGACAGAGCGATGAGAACACGAGCGGCGGCGGCAACGATCCTCGGAATGGTGATCGTGTTCGTCCTGGCGGTGGCCGGGACGCTGATCGCCAAGAGCCGCGTTCCCCCGACCGAGGCGACCGGCACGATCACATCCAGCGCGGACCTCCGGATCAAGGAAGCGCACATCGAAGAGGAAACCGCCGGCGTGCGCTGGAGGCTCAAGGCCGAGCAGGCGCTGATCTTCGACGCGGAAGGGCGCACGGCGCTCCGGAGCATCGCGGTCGACGTCTTCGAGCGCGACCGCTCGTGGACGATCGTGGGCGAGGAGGGCGACCTCTTCCAGGCGACGAAGAATCTGGAAATCCGGAAAAACGTCGTGCTGACGTCCAGCGACGGTGTGCGGCTGGAGACGAGCGTGCTCCGCTGGCAGGGCGCCGAGAAACGGCTGTGGACGGACGCGCCGGTACGGCTCTCGCGCGGCGGCGCGGTGGCGGACGGCTCCGCCCTCGAGGTGAGGATGTCCGAGGAGTACACGTCAATGGCCGGCCGAGTCCACTCAGTCTTCACGGACGCGCGCCGGTGAGGACCGCCGCGATCGTCGCTGCGCTCCTGCTGGCGGCGATCCCTGCCGGATCGGGCGCGCAGTCGGCGCCGGCCAAGGGCGGTGCGCAAAGCGCGGCGCCCGGCAAGAGCTCGGCAGCCCAGCCGCCGGCGGCTCAGCCCGCACCGAAAGCGAAAGACGGCAAGGAAGAGGACAAGCTGCCTCTCACGGTCGACGCGGACAAGATGGAGCGCTTCGGCAAGGCGAGCCTCGTCATCTTCAGCGGCAACGTCGTCGCCCGGCGAGACAACTCGGTCCAGTACGCCGATCGGGTCGAGGTCTACATGGACGAGAAGGGCGACCGGATCATGCGGACGGTCTCGACCGGAAGCGTCCGGATCATCACCAAGGACTGCCGCACCGGCACCGCTCAGCGCGCGGAGTACTTCGACCTCGACCAGCGGGTCGTGCTCTCCGGCAACGCGCGCGTGTGGCAGGACGACAACGTCGTCTCCGGCGACACGATCACGATCTACATGGCCCAGGACCGGACGATCGTCGAAGGCGGCCAACAGGAGCGGGTCAAGGGCATCTTCTACTCGCAGAAGGACACCACCACCAAGCAGGACGGCCAACCGGCGCCCCGCCGCTCGGCGGAAGTCTGCAAGAACTGAGCGATGGAAGGTCTGGTGGCGCAGGGACTCATGAAGTGGTTCAAGACGCGCAAGGTAGTCGACTCCGTCTCGCTCGACATCCAGCGCGGTGAGATCGTCGGTCTGCTCGGGCCCAACGGCGCCGGCAAGACGACGTCGTTCTACATGATGGTCGGGCTCCTGACCGCCGACGGTGGCCGCATCTTCCTCGAAGGGCAGGAGATCACGAAGCTCCCGATGTACCAGCGATGCCGGATGGGCGTCGGCTATCTCCCACAAGAGTCCTCGGTGTTCAGAAAACTAACGGTCGAAGAGAACCTCCTGGCGATCCTTGAAACGCTCGAGCTCACGCGCGACGAGCGCCGCGACCGGGCACGCGAGCTCCTGGCCGAGCTCGATCTCACGCCGCTGGCTCGTTATCCGGCCTACACGCTCTCCGGCGGCGAGCGCCGACGGCTCGAGATCACCCGGGCGCTGGTGACGTCGCCGCAGTACCTGTTGCTGGACGAGCCGTTCACCGGCATCGATCCGATCGCGATCGGCGACATCCAGGAGATCGTCGGCCGGCTCCGCGAGCGCGGCATCGGCATCCTCATCACCGACCACAACGTACGCGAGACCCTCAGAATCACCGATCGCGCGTACATCCTCTACGACGGCAAGATCCTGGTGGCCGGCACCGCCACCGAGATCGCCCACAACCCCGTGGCCCGGGAAATCTACCTGGGCGAGCGGTTCGCACTCTAGGCGGAGGCGAAAACCCTCATGGCCATGGAGGCGCGCCTCTCGTTACGGCAGAGCCAGCGGGTCGTCATGACTCCGCTGCTGCAGCAGGCGATTCAGCTGCTGCAGCTCTCGACGCTCGAGCTCCAGGAGGTCGTCCAGAAGGAGCTGCTCGAGAACCCGCTGCTGGAAGAAGTCACGCCGGACACGCCGGATACGCCGCCGGCCGACGCACCGGTCACGGCCGATACGCCGCCGGCGCCGACGGTGGAGCAGCTGACGACGGAAACACCGCCGACCACGGAGCGGCAGACGGATGAGCTGCCGTTCGATTTCACCGCGGTGATGTCGGCCGACGACGACCACGAGGAGCGCTCGCTGGTCTCGCAGGAAGACCGTGAGGATCTCCCGTTCGAGAACGTCGTCCGGACCCAGCTGTCGCTGACGGATCACCTCGAGGAGCAGCTGCGCTTTGCGGCCGAGGACCAGGCCGTGCGGCGGATCGGCAACGAGATCATCGGCAACCTCGACGAGGACGGCTATCTGCGTGCCGAGATCGACGAGCTCGCCCAGCGATGCGGCGCCTCCGCGGACCAGATCAACAAGGTCCTCGAGCTCGTGCAGAGCTTCGATCCCCCGGGCGTGGCGGCGCGGAACATCCAGGAGTGCCTGCTGCTGCAGCTCAAGCGTGATCCGCTGCCCGATCCCGTCTCGGTCGAGATCATCGAGAGCCACTTCGATGACCTGAGCCGGCGGCGCTACCAGGACATCGCGCGCGCGATGAAGCTCCCGCTCGACCGGATCATGGAGTCGGTCGAGGAGATCATGGGCCTCGAGCCCAAGCCGGGACGCCGGTTCGGCGGCAACGACTCGCGCTACATCGTGCCGGACGTCTACGTCTACAAGCTCGGCAACGAGTACACGATCGTCCTCAACGAGGACGGCGTGCCGCGCCTGCGCGTGAACTCGCTCTACCGGTCGCTGCTGAAGAGCTCTGGCGTCGACGAGGCCAAACAGTACGTCGAGCAGAAGCTGCGATCGGCCATGTGGCTGATCAAGAGCGTCGACCAGCGGCAGCGCACCCTGCGCAAGGTCACGCAGTCGATCGTGAAGTTCCAGCGCGATTTCCTCGACCGCGGCCTGCCGCACCTGCGTCCGCTGTCCCTGCGCGACGTCGGCGAGGACATCGGCATGCACGAGTCGACGATCAGCCGCGTGACGACGAACAAGTACGTCGAGACGCCGCAGGGCCTGTTCGAGCTGAAGTTCTTCTTCCACAGCGGCATCGCCTCGGGCGACGGCGAGATGGTCTCGTCGGTGTCGGTCAAGAAGATGATTCAGGACCTCCTGGCCGCCGAGGACCCGGCGAAGCCGCAGTCGGATCAGGAGGTCGCGCAGGCGCTGCAGAAGCGCGGCCTCACGATCGCCCGTCGCACGGTCGCCAAGTACCGCGAGGAGCTCGGGATTCTGCCCTCGCACCAGCGCCGGCTGGCGCCGCGAAAGCGGTGAAGCGCGTCCGGATGGTAAGGGGAGGCTAGGATGACCGCCCCGCTCTCCGTCGTGGTCATCACCGGGCTCAGCGGCGCCGGCAAGAGCTACGCGATCAAGTGTTTCGAGGACATGGGCTTCTTCTGCGTCGACAACCTGCCCACGACCTTGATCCCCACCTTCGCCGACCTGATCATGCGGTCCGAGCAGCCGATCCATCGTGTCGCGCTGGGCGTCGACGTGCGCGAGGGCGCGTACCTCTCGCGCCTGCTCGACACGATCCGCGAGCTGCGCGCGCGCGGCCACACGGTCGAGGTCCTGTTCCTCGAGGCGAGCGAGGAAGCGCTGGTGCGCCGCTATCACGAGACGCGCCGCCGCCATCCGCTGGCCGGCGAGGGCAACGCCCTCGACGGGATCCGCGCCGAGCGCAAGACGCTCTCGGATCTGCGCGAGGTCGCCGACCGGATCCTCGACACCTCCGCGCTCACCGTGCACCAGCTCAAGGACCGCCTGGTCGAGCTCTACGTCGCGCCGAAGGCGCGGCCGGGCCTGGCCACGTCGCTGGTCTCCTTCGGGTTCAAGCACGGCGTGCCCTTCGACGCCGATCTCGTCTTCGACGTCCGCTTTCTGCCCAATCCACACTTCGTCGAATCGCTGCGCCCGCTCGACGGGCGCGACGAGCGCGTGCGCGCCTTCGTGCTCGACCACCCGGAGAGCAAGGAGATGCTCCGCCGGCTCGAGGACTTCCTGAAGTTCGTCCTGCCCTGCTACGAGCGGGAGGGCAAGGCGTATCTCACCGTCGCGATCGGCTGCACCGGCGGCCGCCACCGGTCGGTCACGCTCGCGGAGGAGCTCGGGCGGTTCCTGTCAGGGCTCGGCTACGCGCCGGCCGTGGTGCACCGCGACCTCGAGCGCGAGTAAGGGCCCAGTCGGGCGATGGACCGGCTGGCGTTCTGCCTCGGTATCCACAACCACCAGCCGATCGGCAATTTCGAGCACGTCATGGCCGAGGCGACGGAGCGCGCCTACCGGCCCTTTCTGGAGCGGCTCGAGCGGCGTCCTGAAGTCCGGCTGAGCGTTCACTGCACAGGGAGCCTTCTCGAGTGGCTCCGCGAGCACGCGGCGCAGACGTTCGACCTCCTCGGCGCCCTTGCGGCGCGCGGCCAGATCGAGCTCCTGACCGGAGGCTTCTACGAACCGATCCTGGCCGTCCTGCCCGATCACGACAAGATCGGCCAGATCGAGCGGCTGACCACGTTCCTCAAGTCGAATTTCGGCGTGCGCCCGCGCGGCATGTGGCTCGCCGAGCGCGTGTGGGAGCCGCAGCTGCCGCGGATCCTTGCTGACGCTGGTGTCGAGTACGTGCTGGTCGACGACCGCCACTTCGCGCTGGCCGGACTCGACGTCGACACGCTCGGCGGCTACTACCTGACCGACGAGCAGGGGCAGAGCCTCCGCGTCTTCCCGATCAACCAGCGCCTGCGCTACCTGATCCCGTTCGCTCCCGTCGACGACGTGCTCGAGTACCTCGCCGGGTGGCGCGGACGCGTGCCGGCGATCACGATGGCCGACGACGGCGAGAAGTTCGGCGTGTGGCCGGGCACGCACGCGCACGTCTACGGAGAGGGCTGGCTCGATCGCTTCTTCGACCGGCTCGTGTCCACGCCGTGGCTCGAGCCGACAACCCTCGCCGACGTCGTCGAGCGGGTGCCGGCGAGCGGCCGCGTGTATCTGCCGACCGCCTCGTACGGGGAGATGGGCGAATGGGCGCTGCCCGCGAACGCGGCGCGCACGCTCGAGGCGGCCAAGGCCGAGATCGCCCGGCTGCCCGACGGAGAGCGAGTAACCGGCCTCTTGCGCGGCGGCTTCTGGCGCAGCTTTCTCGTGAAGTACCCGGAGGTCGGCGATACCTACTGGAAGATGCTGCGCGTGTCGCGCGCGATCCGCACCGCCATCGCGCGCCGTGGCGACGACCCGCGGCTCGCCCGCGGCCAGGTCGCGCTGTGGCGGGGCCAGGCCAACGACGCCTACTGGCACGGCGTCTTCGGCGGCTGCTATCTGCCGCACCTGCGCCGCGCGGTGAAGACGTCGTTGCTCGAGGCCGAGCGCTTGCTGGTGGAGGCGGGCGAGGCGCCGGAGAACGCGTGGACGCGCGAGGACGGCGACGGCGACGGACGCGCGGAGGTTTACGTCCGTACGCGCGCGCTCTCGGTCACGCTCGAGCCCGATGCGGGCGGGATGGTCACGGAGCTCGGCTACTATCCGGCAGGGCTCGACGTCGTCGACGTGCTGGCCCGCCGGCCCGAGGCCTACCACGACAAGGTGCGAGAGCGCGCCGCGGCCGGCGACTCGGGCGGCGCGCGGACGATCCACGAGGCGGCCACACCCAAGGAGGCCGGACTCGACGTCCTGCTGGCGTACGACGAGCTCCGTCGCGGCTCGCTGATCGAAGCGTTCTTCGCCGACGGCGGCGAGCCGCTCGATCCGGTCGCGCCGCGCGCCAC
>Ga0207428_10000800_pt1 | contig 35547 bp, 30 predicted proteins | sample RhiMethybrSRZTD1_FD_187600 | JGI IMG/M metagenome (GOLD analysis project Ga0207428, IMG submission 187600) | Populus rhizosphere microbial communities from Tennessee, USA - Rhizosphere MetaG P. TD hybrid SRZTD1 (SPAdes) (version 3) | ecosystem: Host-associated > Plants > Roots > Rhizosphere >...
GATTCTGGATTGACGGATCGAGACGGCTGGCCTGGCTCGAGAACTACAGCGCCACTCGAGCCGCCACGACCGACGCCAAGGTGCCAGACCGGCTGGTCGACGGTATCCGCATGGAGCGTGTGTCGTTTGCCTACCCGGACGCGGACCGCTTGGCGCTGGACGACGTCACCCTGCACCTGCCGGCCGGTGCCGTAGTCGCCCTCGTCGGGGAGAACGGGGCAGGGAAGTCGACGCTGGTGAAATTGCTCGCCAAGATGTACGAGCCAACGTCGGGCGAGATCCTGATCGACGGCCAACCGCTGCGCCGGATGCCGGCCGAAGACTGGCGAAACCGGCTGACTGGCGCATTTCAGGACTTCTTCCGATTCGAGTTCAGCGCACAACACAGCGTCGGTCTTGGTGATTTGACGAGGCTCGACGACGAACCCGCGGTAGCTGAGGCGGTCGGTCGAGCGGGGGCGCGGGATGTGGTGGAGCGCTTACCAGAGGGTTTGCGCAGCCAGCTGGGCCCGACCTGGCCAGGCGGTCAGGAGTTGAGCTTCGGCCAGTGGCAGAAGCTCGCGCTGTCCCGTGGTTACATGCGCTCCAACGCACTCCTGATGATGCTCGACGAGCCGACTGCATCGCTCGACGCCGAGACGGAGCACGAACTCTTCGAGCGCTACGCACAAGCCGCTCATGTCGACGAGTCGGCCACCAGCTCCGCAGGTGCCATCACGATCTTGGTCTCGCACCGGTTTAGCACGGTGCGGATGGCCGACCTGATCGTCGTCCTCGACGGTTCGCGACTCGCAGAAGTGGGCAGTCATGATCAACTGATGCAGCGGGGAGGTCCGTACGCCGAGCTTTATCGGATCCAAGCAGCCGCGTATCGATAGCCGTCACCGCCAGCGACCTTGTATTCCACACAGACGCAACTCAGACTTGCCAAGTGACGAGGCTTACGCTGCGGCTGCTCGCCCTGGTTGCCTCGTTCCTGCTCGGTACCGCCGTCGCGCTCATCGATACCACTCAAGCGTTCGCTTGTAGTTGCGCTGGCATTTCGACAATTCGCGCGTTGCGTGAGTCGGACGCTGTTTTTCGCGGCACAGTGATCAGCAAGGATGTGATCGGACGCGGTGATAGCGCTCGTACCGACATCCGTTTTGCCGTTGATCGTGTCTACAAAGGCACGGTGTACAGCGAGCAGGTGGTGGCATCCGATCATGACACGGACGCTTGCGGCTTGGATCCGGACCTCGGAAGCACCTGGGTGATCTTCGCAATCGACGGCATCGAGGGCGAAGGTGACCGATCCGTGAATCGGTTGATCACCACATTGTGCAGCGGCAATCTACCCAGCGGCATCGCACCTGTTGTGCTGGGCAGGCCCACCCCGCCGCTGAACGGAGCCTCCGATCGTGAGGAGAAATCAACCAACACCGATCGGATCGTGACGCGCGGGCTGGCATACGCCGGAATCGGGGCTCTCTGCATCGGAGCCATCGCACTGATAGGCCTCGGCATGCTCTGGCGACCCGGCCGCTCCGGGTGATCCCTGCCCGGATGATCCCTGTTCCGCTGATCCCTGTCCCCGTTTGATCGTGTCGAGAATGATCAAGGGCGAAAAGCTGAGCCGGTGTGCTCCAGAGCGCCCGCGATGACGGGAAGCTCGCCCCGGCGGACCGCCTTGACCAATGTCGCGTGGTCAGCTTCAGTCTGGTCCGCGTACGCTCGGGCAAACCTGGCCAGCGCCTGGTCCAACTTGTCGCCCGCCCCCGCGTAGCCGGCGATCATGGATGCTCCGCTCGTACGGGCATGACCCTTGGCCAGCAGGTGACCGACGATGCCCGCGTAGTCGGTCAGCGCGGGCGCATCGATCGCGTCCAGTGGAATGGTGCCCTTCATGTTGCGGAACTGCCGTACGTAGTACTGCAGCTCGCCGATCGTGGTCCAGCCGAGCAGCGGATCGCTCACGGTCTGCAGCGCTTGTTGGTACTCCACGACCCGCTGCCCCTGATGTGCGTGCCATGCCGAGTCGCCGTGCACATAGCGTGCCAGCACCGAGCGTCGGGCCTGCTTGAGTTGCAAGAAGACCACGTCGTCCGGGCTGCTCCCCTCGAGCAGTGCCACGTACGCACGCAACCCAACGCTGCCCACGCCCACGACCTTGTGTGCGACATCGATGAGCGTGTAGCCACCAATCGCGCGGCGCCAGTGCGGTGCCAACGTCTCCAAGTAGTTGTCCAGCGACTCGGCCACCGCTTCGTAGTCTTGGTCGTTGAGCCGAGTGATCAGCGGCGGTTCTTCGGCGATCTGTCTCGCCCCGCCCCGCTCGACGGTAAAGCGGGGTAGCGCACGATCGCTGGTACGAGTGCGAGCGCGCTTGGCCGAGCGCTCGATCTCAGCGCGCAACGACTTCTCGGTGGCCGTCTCGCGTAGCCGGCCAACATCGAGGCGGTTGTAACTGCGCATCAGCAGTGGCTGCTCAGCCAGGAAGCGAACTTCCCTGCGGTAGGCCGCGACACACGCCAGGACCGAGGACTGGCACTGATCCTCCGAGGACCCGTTCTCCCGGCCTGCCACCCAGATGCTGGCGACCAGCCTCCGCAGGTCCCATTCCCAGCAGCCCGGGTGGGCCTCGTCGAAGTCGTTCAGATCGATCACCAGCTCGCCCTCGGGTGAGGCGTAGAACCCGAAGTTACCCAGGTGCGAATCACCGCAGACGACCGGATTGATCCCGGTCGCAGGCAGCCGCGCGACGTCGTCTGCCATCACGATCGCTGTGCCGCGCAGGAACCCGTACGGTGAGCTGATCATCCGGCCCACCCGGACCGGAATCAACCACTCGAGGCGACCTTCGTGCGATTCCTTGATCAACTGGACTGGATCAGGACGATCATCCGAGGCCTGCCATATGCCCAGACTTTTACGTGGAACCTCGCGTCGCAGCGCGCGGCCCATGGCGTACCGCTCGGCGCGCGAGCTGGGACGTTTGCGGACCGAGGCGTAAACGTCACTGTCCGCCGAGGCCAGAACAGTATGGCCGGACGAGAGCATGGCCACGATCTCCTCCTTGCATCACTTGGAGGGGCCTCACCTGCACGTCACCTTATCGGGCTCGGCTCCCCTCGTCAGCTGCTGATCGTCAGCTCCAACTCCTTGCCGGTAAAGCTCGCGAGGTCGACAGCGGCCGCCTCGACCAGCGGCCGGGAGTCCGGCATCACTCCTGGTGCCAAGGTGATTTCCATGATCATCTTTCTGCCTTTGACAGAGCGCCGCCACAGACCGACATTCGTCTCCGCGATGATGATGCAGCCGACGAACAAGTCCTCGCCGGGTTGATGCGGATGGCCGTAGGCAGACGGAAAGTTGAGCACCGGATAGCTCAGGGTCACCTCGTCGTACAGCGGTAGCAGCAGCGCCCCAGATGATGGTCGCGGCTCTGGCGCGTCAGGGTCGAACCACAGCTCGACTCCCTCGACAGTGATGCAGTCAAGATGCTCTTTGACCACGGCAACCGCGTCACGGCACTGGCCGATCGTGAGTGAAGACCACCGGGCCAGATCCTGGATGCTTGCCGGACCGTGACCTAGGAAGAACCGGCGGGCAAGTTCGGCGACGTCCCCGCCGCCGGTCGCCGGCTGCGGAGCGCGCTCGTCCAGGAGGGCATAGGTCTGTTGAGCGCCGCGCAGGGGACCGCTGCAGATGACGCCTTCCAGCTCGGCATTCATGACGACGTAGGCCAACCGCAGACGTTCACTGACCAGGCCACGCGCGGCCAACGCGCGGCCAAGCTCCGACCGGGTCCGAAACCGTCCCCCCTCCAGTTCCTCGACGATCAGCGCGACGCCGCGCTCCAGGGTGGCTCGATCGAGACCCTCGCGCCGATAGATCGTCTGATTCACTTTCTGAACCCGTGACGAGGTGACCTCCAAGATCCAGCGAATGTCCTCAGCAGCGACGAAATGCCAGGTCGGGCGAAGGATGTGGGTCCGGAGAATGTCGCCCCGGTCGAACTCGGCCTGCGCAGCCGCGGCACCCAGGCCTCGAGTCCGCATGCCAAGCGACCACAATGCATGGGCGTACTCCTGAGATTGCACGCAGGCCAACAATCGCGCGACGTCAGCGGCGTGCGGCAGCCCGTCACCGGTCAGCCGCTGGGCGGCCAGACGGCGCTGCAGCACGTCTCGCCATACGCGGGCAGAGTCAGTCGAGGCCCAGCGCGGCCGCCCCTCGACGAGCTCAGGGCGCAGAAAGCGTTCAATCTCCATCGCGATGTCGTGACACTAGCCGCTGCCCCTGACACAGGGCGGGCGGTTTTCGGAACCAAATTCCGACTCGTTGAGTGTCTTTGCCGTTTCCGGCACGAGCGCAGTTTTTCTGTCCTAAACTCCCCACGGCAGGTTTACCTAGACGCGAGGATGCCCCCTGTATGCCTCAAATCCTGATCCGGTCACATAAGAACCCGTTCAATGTCGCCGATGCCGATACCACGTATCGGCACAACCTCATCGGCAACAACACAGGCAACCTGGTCTTCAGCCAGGCGGTCTATCGGTTGTTGTCCACTGCTGACAACGACTTGGAGACCTCAGGTCTCGCGAAGAGCAACCCACGGGTCATCAATTCCCGCTTCGACCATGTCGTGATCCCGCTGGCTAATGCCTTCCGGCCCACCTACATCGAAACGCTTGATGCGCTGAGCACCCTGATCGAGCAACTGACGATCCCGGTAACCGTGCTGGGCGTTGGAGAGCAGGCTTCTCTGGACGGCGTCCATAAGGGAGCTGACAGCGTCAAGCCGGCAACCACGCGGTTCCTCCGCGCCGTACTGGATCGCTCGCCCTCGATCGGGGTGCGTGGTGAGCGCACCAGGGATTATCTGAACTCCCTGGGCTTTGGCGATGAGCACGTCAAGGTCATCGGCTGCCCGTCGATGTTCATGTACGGGCCGGACCTGCATGTGGACAAGAGGGTCGAGTCGCTCACGTTCGACTCCCCCATTGCGATGAATGTGTCGCCGTACGTGCCGGAAATGGGGCCGATTTCCCTCTACGCCGCCGAGCACTTCCCGCGCCTGGTCTACATGGCCCAGAACATCCAAACCCTCGAGCTGATGCTCTACGGGAGCTACCCCAAGGGCAAGAGAATGACGGCCATGGCGGCCGCAGGGGCCCCGATCACACTCGACCATCCACTGATCCGATCGGACCGCGTACGGTTCTTCCTGGATCCGACGACGTGGTTCGAGCACCTGGCCCAATACGACTTCTCCTTCGGCACGCGGATCCACGGCAACATCGCAGCGCTGCTGGCCGGGACTCCCGCCCTGCTGCTGGCTCACGACTCGCGAACCCTCGAACTCGCCGAGTACCACGAGATTCCGCATCGCACGATCACCAGCATCGAGGATGACGCTGACGCGATCACGCTGTACGCCGAGTGCGACTGGAACCGGCTGAACAAGGCGCACCCGGATCGCTGGGACTCCTTTGCAGGTTTCCTGCAGGACCATCACCTGACGCATGTCTATAACGAAGGGCAGAACGCCGCTGCCTTCGACGATCGGCTCGCCGCGACTGAGTTCCCGCCACCGGTACGCACCCTGATGGGCTTCTCGCCCGAGGAGCTGTACGAGATGAGGCGTACCGTCACCGATCTGGGGCGCGAGCTACACATCGCGTACAACGACCTCAATGCCGCATCCAGGCAGCGGAGACCCCGCAAGCTGCATCACCGGGCATGGAACCGAATTGACCGGGCCGTACGCAGTCTCAGCATGATGGCGTAAGACTGAGAACTCTCGGTCTCAGGTCTTCAGGGCTCGGCATCCAGGACGCTGGATCAGCCGCAACCTGCTCACCAGACCGAATGTCTTTGACTTCCCCACCGACCCAGCCACCGAACCACACGTAAGGGATGCCGCGGCGGTCGGCGTAGCGGATTTGGCGGCCGAACTTCTCCGCTCGAGGCGCCACCTCCGTCGGAATCCTGCGGGAGCGGAGCAGTTCAGCCACCTCGATCGCCGTAGCCCGTGTCTCCTCGCTGTCAACGGCAATCAATACAGCTGTCGGGACCGGCCGAGATGCTCGTAGCATTCCCTTTGCCAGCAGCGGAGCCAGAAGCCGCGTCACCCCAATCGACAGCCCGACGCCGGGATAGGTAACCCGGCCATCACTCGCCAGCGAGTCGTAGCGGCCGCCGGAGGCGATCGAGCCCCAAGACTCGAAACCGACAAGTTCGGTCTCATACACGGTGCCGGTGTAGTAGTCGAGACCACGTGCGATCTTGAGGTCGGCAATCAGTCGGCCAGGGACGTAGCGCGCCGCGGTCGTCACTACGTCGGTCAACAGCTCGAGTCCCTCGGTGAGCTGATCATGCTCGACCCCCAAGCGCTGCACCTCGGCCACGAATGAGGCGTCTGCGGAGCGGATCTGGGCCAGCTGCACGCAACGCCGAGCCTGTGCCTCGGTGATCTTGACCTCGTTGATCAACTGCTCGATCACCCGATCAGGGCCCACCTTGTCGATCTTGTCGACCTGCCGTAGCACGGCGGCGGGATCGGCGATCTCCAAGCCTAGATAGAAGCCCTGAGCCAGCTTGCGGTTGTTTACCCGCATCAGCACTGGCGGCAGGCCAAGATCAACATGAAGTCGCTCGAGCGCAGCCAAGGTAACCAGCGGCAATTCGACGTCATGATGCGGGGCCAGACTCTCTGCGTCAACGATGTCGATGTCGGCCTGAGTGAACTCGCGATATCGGCCCTCTTGCGGACGCTCGCCTCGCCAGACTTTCTGGATCTGATAGCGCCGGAACGGGAACGCCAGTTGGTGGGCGTTCTCGAGCACATAGCGCGCGAACGGCACAGTCAGGTCGAAATGCAAACCAAGATCAGCTGGTCCGTCCTCACCATGGAGTCGCTGGACCGTGTAGACCTCCTTGTCGATCTCGCCCTGCTTGGCCAGTCGATCCAACGGCTCTACCGCGCGAGTCTCGATAGAGGCGAAACCGTGTAGCTCGAAGGTCTCTCGCAGCCGGTCGAGCACGGACTGTTCGATGATCCGGGCTTCCGGGGCGTATTCGGGAAAGCCGGACAGCGGCTTGGGGCGACTCACGCTACTCCTTGTTGTCAGCCGGCCGCAGAGCGACCGGAGGGCTGTCAGGCCGGCCGCGGACGGCCGGAGGGGACAGTTCTGCCAAGTTCTGCAAATACGGGTTGCCGACACGCTCGCGGCCCATGGTCGTCTCGGGACCGTGTCCGGGAAGCACGGCCGCCGCGTCCGGCAACGGCAGCACCTTGGTGCGCAGGCTCTTCAGCATGTCGGGCAGATTCCCACCTGGCAAGTCAGTTCTACCGATCGAGCCGGCGAACAAGACGTCGCCGGTGAAGACCACCGAGTCGATGCTTGGGCTGTCAAGGTACTCCGTCTGAAACATGGTCGAGCCCGGCGTGTGGCCTGGGGCATGGATCGCCTCGAAGGTGATGCCTGCGACCGCTACCGCGCTCCCGTCGCTTAACTCTCGTACGTCGTCCGGCTCAGTGAAGTCCGTCGTGCGGCCGGTCAAACGCTGCAGCAGCAGTCGTGTCTCATCCCCCATGGCCCGAAGTGGATCCGTCAACAGCACGCGGTCCTCAGGATGCACCCAGCAGCTCGAGGCGTACGAGCGGCACAACGGAGTGACAGAGAACATGTGATCAAGGTGGCCATGGGTGAGCATGACTGCCACGGGCTTGAGCCGGTACTCCAAGATCACCTCAGCGACACCGTCGGCCGCATCCATCCCCGGATCGATGATCACGCACTCCTCGCCGTGTCTCATGGCAACCAGGTAGCAGTTGGTTTGCCACGGCCCTGCGGGAAATGAGGCTATGAGCACACGTTCGAGACTATCGGGCAGGATTGAGCTATGACCGAACGCGGCGGGCTTGAAAATACGGGGCCCACCGCCTTCGGACGGGTCGATACGGACGGCACGGTCTTCGTCCGGACCTCGGCCGGGGAGCGGGCGGTTGGCCAGGTGCCAGGGGTGCCGGCTGATGAGGCGCTGAGCTTCTTCACTCGCCGGTTCGAGGCCCTGGAGATCGAGGTCTCGCTGCTCGAGCGTCGGATCGCCACCGGCGCCTTGTCTCCCGACGATGCCGTGGCCTCGATCAACAAGTTACGGACTGCCATTGCCGATGCCCGCGCCGTTGGTGATCTGGACGGGCTACAGGCTCGCTTAGAGGCGCTGGCGCCAGTGCTCGCTGATCAGAGAGCTGCCCGCAGGGCCGAACGAGCTCGGCAGCAACAGGAGACCCGGGCCGCGAAGGAGCGGTTCGTCCTCGAGGCCGAGCGTCTCGCTGCCGGAAATGACTGGCGAGGCGGAGTCAACCGGTTTCGCGCTCTGCTCGAAGAGTGGAAGGCGCTACCTCGACTCGATCGAGCCACCGACGACGAGCTCTGGCACCGGTTTTCCAGTGCCCGTACCACCTACACCCGGCGGCGCAAGGCGCAGTTTGCTCAGCAGAGCGAGCAACGCGAGGCTGCTCGGGTGATCAAGGAGAGGCTCGTCGGCGAAGCGGAAGCGCTAGCCAGCTCGACTGATTGGGGACCGACAACCGGTGCCTACCGCGATCTGATGACGCGTTGGAAGGCGGCTGGGCCCGCTCCGCGCGATGTTGATGAGCTGTTGTGGAAGAGGTTCCGCGGAGCCCAGGATCGCTTCTTCATGGCCAAGCAGGCGGCGCTGTCGGAGCAGGACTCCGAACTCCGGATCAACGCTCAGGCAAAGGAAAGGCTGCTTGCCGAAGCTGAGGCTTTGCTGCCGGTCCGGAATCCCGGCGCTGCCCGCGCCTCCTACCGCGACATCCTCGGGCGGTGGTCAGCCATCGGCAAGGTTCCGCGGGATGCAGTCCGGCCACTGGAGTCTCGACTTCGCGCTGTCGACAGCGCCATCAAGGCTGCCGAGGACGAGCGGTGGCGGCGGAGCAACCCGGAGGCGAAAGCGCGAGCCGCCGACACCGCTGCCAAGTTGGAAGCCCAGATCGCTGCACTTGAGCAACGAGCCGCCCAGGCGGAGGCTCGTGGCGACCATCGCGCCGCAAGCGAGGCGGCCGCCTCGGCCGCCACCTATCGCGAGTGGCTGGCTCAGGCTCAGCGAACAGCTAGCGATCTAGGCGGCTGATCTGTGCTTGATTGCTTTGCGCCCGCGATGTTCGCGCCGCCGATCTGCAGGAGGAGCCGACGAAACACATCGAGACCAGAGCTGACTTTCTGACACAGACATTTCGTCGGATCCGACGAAGACGGCGGCTTTCCGGCGAACATCGCAGCGAGCGCAGCGAGCCATCAGACACAGCGAGCTGAGCGAGCGACGCAATAGTTACTTGTGAATGCGGTATGCCTCGTAGACGGCCGGCACGCCACGAACGGCGCGCAGCACATGGTCCAGGTGGGTTGGATCTGCCGTCTCGAAGGTGAACTTGGCTCGGCAGATGCGATCTTTGCTGGTGTTCAAGGCCGCCGACAAGATATTCACGTGCTGGTCCGACAGCGCCCGGGTGATGTCGGACAACAGCCGGTTCCGGTCAAGCGCCTCGATCTGAATCGCCACCAGGAACGAGCTCTTCGCGTTTGGCGCCCACTCCACCGGGATCAGTCGTTCCGGCTCTGTCCGAAGACTGGCCGTGTTGCTGCAATCGACGCGGTGCACCGAGATGCCTGATCCGCGAGTCACGAACCCCAGAATTTCGTCACCGGGCACCGGCGTACAGCACTTCGCCAGCTTGACCAGCAAGTCGCTAGCACCGATCACGCGGATCCCGCAGTCGCCACCACCACCACTGGTGCGCCGTCGGCGACCGGTGACGACTCGATCTTCGCTGGTCTCATCGGCGACGATCTCGTCGCCGCCTTCGACAGCGATCAGCCTGTTCACCATGGCCTGCGCGCCGACGGTCCCCTCCCCCACGGCGGCGTACAGGGCGGAGACGTCGGTCAGCTTGAAGAATCCCGCGACAGCGGTCAGATGCTCCAGTGTGAGCAGCCGCTGCAGCGGAAGGCCGCCCTTGCGCAGCTGCCGCGCGAGCAGCTCCTTACCGTTCTCGATCGACTCCTCGCGACGCTCCCGGGTGAAGTAGTGGCGGATCTTGTTGCGGGCTCGTGGGCTGCGGACGAAGGTCAGCCAGTCTCGACTTGGCCCGGCATTCTCCGCTTTGGAGGTGAAGATCTCAACAACGTCGCCGTTCGCCAACGCCGACTCCAGCGGAACCAGGCGGCCGTTCACCCGGGCACCGATGGTCTTGTTGCCCACCTCAGTGTGGATGGCGTACGCGAAATCGATCGGCGTCGAGCCCTGCGGAAGCGAGATGACATCGCCTCGCGGCGTGAAGGCGTAAACCTCGTTGGTGTTGATCTCGAAACGCAGCGAGTCCAAGAACTCACTTGGGTCTGCGGTTTCACGCTGCCAGTCCAGTAGCTGCCGGACCCAGATCAGCTCGCCGGCATCGTCAGCACCCTTGACGGGCAGCAGCGCACCGCCCTTGCCTTCCTTGTACTTCCAGTGAGCTGCTACGCCGTACTCAGCGCGGCGGTGCATGTCGTCGGTCCGGATCTGCAACTCGACCGGCTTCCCCTCCGGCCCCAGAACGGTGGTGTGCAAGGACTGATACATGTTGAACTTCGGCATTGCGATGTAGTCCTTGAACCGGCCCGGCAGCGGATTCCAGCGGACATGCAGTACGCCCAGTGCTGCGTAACAGTCGCGGTTGCTCTCCACCAGGATGCGCAGCCCGACCAGGTCGTAGATCTCCTGGAAGTCTCGCCCGCGGACCACCATCTTCTGATAGATCGAGTAGTAGTGCTTCGGTCGTCCCGTGACAGTCGCTTTGATCTTGGCCGCACGGAGGTCGGCATGTACCTGGTCGATGACGCGGGAGAGGTACTGGTCACGGCTCGGGGCAGCCTCTGCAACCAGCCGCACAACCTCGTCGTAGACCTTCGGATGCAGAGTCCCGAAGGCCAGATCCTCTAGTTCCCACTTGATGGTGTTCATGCCGAGCCGATGGGCCAGTGGGGCGAAGATCTCCAGCGTCTCGGAAGCAATCCGAGACTGCTTGTCCGGCCGGAGATAGTGCAGCGTGCGCATGTTGTGCAACCGGTCAGCGAGCTTGATCACCAGAACCCGGATGTCCCGACTCATGGCGACGACCATCTTGCGGATCGTCTCGGACTTCGCCGACTCGCCGTATTTGACCTTGTCCAGCTTGGTGCAGCCGTCGACGAGCAGGGCGATCTCTTCGCCGAACTCGTGGGTCAGTTGGGCAAGGGTGTAATCGGTGTCCTCGACAGTGTCGTGGAGCAAGGACGCGCAGAGCGTCGCCTCCGTCATACCGAGCTCGGCGAGGATGGTCGTTACCGCCAGCGGATGGGTAATGAACGCGTCACCGCTCTTACGCATCTGACCTGCGTGCAGTTTCTCGGCCCTGCGGTAGGCGCGCTCGACCAGACCTAGGTCAGCCTTCGGGTGATTGGCCCGGATGATGCGGAACAGTGGATCCAAGGCCGGCGTTTGGGGCCGGCTGGAGCCAAATCGTGCGATGCGCTGGCGCATCTTGACTCGTTGCTGCTCGGCCGTCGCACTGAGCCTGCCGGGAAGACTGGGGTTGGGCTCGGTCGGGGCGCCATCGACCTCGGGCTCAGGCACGATGAGGGCGCGACGCGGCTCATGGGCGACGTGGCCTCGTGGCCCCGGCGGCTTGGCCTCCGGAATGGACGACCGGATGGCCGCCCCGTGATCGCTCACAGCGCGTTCCTCCCTCAGCAGAATGCCATTCTAGACAACGGGTTGCTCCGGTACGGCGAACGTGGACGCCGCCGACCCTGCTGAAGGACGAAAGAGGCGTTAACGCGACGGCTCGACGCGATTCCGCCGGCCCGCGCCGACGGCCTGCTGCTCAAGCTCCTCGGCCGCTTGACGAACGACAACGACCTGATCGCCCGCCTCAAGCGTGGCGACCGTCGGGTCATAAAAACGGCGCAGAGTCTTGTTCCGGACCACCGCGATCACCCGCTCCCCGTTGACCTCGCTCGGAGAACGTCCGACTTCCTCCTTGGTCACCGGCCGTTCGCTCACCTCGAGACCTTCATTGCTGGAGAGCAGATCATCGATGATCGCCCCAAGGTTGGGACTGACAGCCGACAAGCCAAGAAGTCGCCCAACCGCTTCTGAGGACGTCACTACCGCATTGGCACCGGACTGTCGGAGCAGCGAGGCGTTGTCGTCCTCGCGGACGGCCACCACGACGTGCGCACTCGGGTTCAGCTGGCGCACTGTGAGCATGACGAGGATCGCCGAGTCGTCTCGATCAACGGTGATGAGCACCTCGCGTGCCTTCATGATCTCGGCCCGGCGCAGGATTTCACGCCGTGTCGCATCACCTTCGATAGCAGCGTAGCCTCGTACGTTCGCATCCGTGATCGCCGACGGCCGGCTGTCGATGATGACCACCTGCGTCGGGTTGGTGCCGTTGTTTTTCAACGTCTCCACCGCGCTGCGGCCCTTGGTGCCAAAACCCACGACCACGATGTGATTGCGCATCCGTTTCCTCCAGCGTGCGTCCTTGAAGATCCGGCGACCGTGATAGGCCAGCACCTCAAGCGTCGTCCCGACCAACAACACCAGGAACGCTATTCGCAGCGGTGTCACGATGACGGCGTTCAGGATCCTGGCATGCGGTGCGACGGGGGCGATGTCGCCGTACCCAGTCGCGGTAAGCGTCAGCGTCGCATAGTAAAAAGCATCGATGAGGCTGACGTCACCGTCGTACGCGTCGGTGTAGGACTCCCGGTCGAACCAGACGAGCAAGATCACAATCAGCAACAGCAGCAACGCCAGAAGGCCACGCAGCAGTAACTCCAGCCCTGGCGCGGTGCGCGTTGGCAGGCTGACCAGCGCCTCGTCTCTCCGGGACCGACTCGACCCGTTCCGGCTGCCCGTCGGCTCGGCCAGGCTCATATGCTTACTTCTTCCGCTGGCTACGCGGTTTGTTCTGTGGCTGAGGACGCTTGGCTGCCCCGTCGCGATGCGGTCGTACGTCCGGTTTGAAAGTCACTTCTACGGGACTGGCCCGCTTGGAGCCGTTCCCGGCAGGCGCGGCGGCTTCCTCGAGCTCAGCGTTGCTCGGTTCGGCGTCCTCAGCGACGCTGGCGCGAGCCGGCTCTGGTGTCGGGGAAGGCGCAGAGCTTGGGGCCACCGCGATCCGGTCCTTCTGGGCCTCCTTGGCTCGGCGAGCTCGGACCCGAGCCGCCAGCTTCCTCATGTCGGGTTCCCGCTCTTTCATCTGGGCAAGGAGCGGCGTTGCGATGAAGATCGAGGAGTACGCCCCTGACACCATGCCGACGAACAGCGCCAGCGCGAGATCCTTCAGCGGACCCTCGCCAAGGATGAAGGCTCCCGTGAACAGCAGGGCCGCGACCGGCAGGACACCGATCACGGTGGTGTTGATCGATCGGACCAGCACCTGGTTGACGGCAAGGTTCGCTGCCTCGGAGTATGTCCTGGCAGTACTTGAGCGAATGTCGCGGACGTTCTCGCGTACTTTGTCGAACACGACGACGGTGTCATAGAGCGAGTAGCCGAGGATGGTCAGTACGCCGATCAAGGTCGCCGGCGTCACGGTGAAGCCGACGAGGGCGTAGATGCCGATGGTCAAGACGAGGTCGTGCACCAGTGCGATGAGTGCGGCAGCCGACATCTTGACGTCTCGGAAGTAGATTCCGATAACGAGCGCGACGAGCACCAAGAAAACGGCCAATGCGATGAGCGCGCGCTCAGTGATCTGGCCGCCCCAGGAAGCGCCGATCAAACTGTAGGCGACCTGGTCGGGCGGAATGCCAACCTCGCTGGCGATGGCGGCCCGGACCTTCGGTACCTCTTCGGTCGGATCGAGGGTGCGGGTCTGCACCCTGACCTGGTTGCTGCCAATCGTGTTGACAGTCGCGTCGTCAAGATTCGGAACGCCGGAGTTGCGGAGCGCGTCCCGCATCGAATCGACGGTTTGTGCGGTGACGTTGGTCGTCGCCTTGAAGTCCGCGCCGCCCCTGAATTCGATGCCGAAGTCCAGGCCGCGCCATGCCAACGCGATGATCGAAACGCCGATCAAGATCGCTGAGACGAGGTACCAGCGGCGACGGTGCCCGATGAAGTCGTAGGAGACCTCGCCTGTATAAAGCTGGTGCCCGATGTTGCTCAGCTTCGACATTTAGCTGGTCCCCTCGCCACTCACTGTTGCGGGACGCGCGACCCCTGGCCGCCGAGACCGGGTTCCGGGCAATGCCTGAACGCCAAGGTGCGCTGGATCCAGCCCGGAGAGTCTGTGGCCACCGCCGAAGAACTTGGTTCGCGCGAGCAGTGTCATCAACGGCTTGGTGAAGAAGCAGACCACCACCACATCGATCAGGGTGGTCAGGCCCAAGGTGAAGGCGAATCCCTTCACCGAGCCGATGGCCAGGACGAACAACACCAATGCCGAGAGCATCGAGACTGTGTCGGCGATCAAGATGGTCTGCCGGGCTCGCCGCCACCCCGTCTCGACCGCGGTACGCAGACTGCGACCTTCGCGCACCTCGTCACGAATCCGCTCGAAGAAGATGACGAAACTGTCGGCTGTGATGCCGATGGCCACGATGGCACCTGCGATGCCGGGAAGGTTCAGGGCGAAACCGACGGAGCTACCAAGCAGCACCATGCTCGCGTACGTGATGACTCCCGCGATGGCCAGCGACGCGACCACAACGATGCCGAGGCCGCGGTAGTAGAGGAAGCAGTAGCCGACGACCAGTGTCAAGCCGATGATGCCGGCAATGATGCCGGCCCGCAGCTGCTCGCCGCCCAGGGTGGCAGAGACGTTGCTGACTTCGGAGACATCAAAGGCGAGAGGTAACGCACCGTATTTCAGCACGTTGGCCAGCTCGGTCGCGCTCTGCTGGGTGAAGTTGCCGGAGATTTCAGCCCGACCGCCGGGGATGGCCTCGTTGACAGATGGGGCCGAGATGGAGACGCCGTCCAGAACGATCGCGAACCGGTTCTGGGGCTCGCTTTGCTGAGAGATCTGGCGCGTCGCTTTCTCGAACGCCGCGGCGCCGTCGGCGTTGAACTCCAGGTTCACTACCCAGTTGACGTTGTTCTGCGGAATGCCGGCGACGGCCTTCGTCAGTTGGTTTCCCTCGATCAAAGTCGGCCCGAGGAGGTACTTCTCGGTCTTCTCCTGATTACAGGCGAACAGGCCTTGATCGGGCACGTCGGTCACTTTGGACTGGCAGGTGAATTCGGCAAAAGCAGCCTGGCAGGCCTCCGTCGGCTGCCAGCCCAACGCTTGATCCGGCGGAGTGCCTTTACCGTCAGCCGGCACACAGGCCTTGTCAACGGGGAGCGGCGGCGCAGTCGGCAGCGCGGGCATCGGCTTGTTGTTGCCAGTCTTGGATGCGCTGGGTTCGGGGCTGGACGGAGCCTTGGCGGATTCGGAGGCGCCGGTACCGGGCTCACCACTCGGCTGCGCACTGGGTGCCGCACTAGGTTGGCTCGTCGCACCTGGTGTCGGCTCCGGCGGCTGGACCTGCTCCGCCGCGTACACCGCGCGGAACCGCAACACGGCGGTCTGGCCGACAAGCCGTACCAACTCGTCCTGCTGCACATTCGGCACAGTGACAATGAGCTGATTGTCGCCGGACGTCGTGACCTCGGACTCGCCGACACCAAGGCTGTCAACTCGGCTCTGGATGATGGTCTTGGCGAGCTGCAGGCTGTTGGGATCCACGGCCCCGGTACCGGTGGTGTTCTTGGCCGTCAGCGTAATAGTGGTGCCGCCCCGAAGGTCCAGACCGAGCTTTGGGGTCCATGTCCCGCTGACCGCCATCAGGGTGATCAGTCCTGCCACCAGCACCGCCAATACGATCAGGATGCGGCCCGGGTGACCAGTCGTCGTTGCCACTCGCGTGTGTTTCCTAGCGTTTCCTAGCTAATGGGAAGGAGCTCAGTCGGCGGTCGAAGGCTTTGAGTCACGGACTGACGAGGAATCCGGCTCGACGGCAGGCTCGGGAGTGGTTGCCGCGGTCGGCTCCTCGGTAGGACGCTCGGGAAGAGCTTCCCGCGGCTGCTCGGCAACCGCGTCCTCTGTGACCGTGTCCTCCTCGTCCAGCTCGTCCAGCTCGTCTTGCTCCATCAGATTGTCTTCATCCTCGGCTGTGACGATCCTGCTAATCGCCTGTTTGAGGACTGTGAGCTCTGTGCCCGGCGAGATCTCGAGCACAACCTGCTTTGCTCCCACCGAAACGACCGTGCCGAACAGGCCGCTCGCAAGCATCACCCTGCTGCCCGGACTCAGCGCACTCATCGTCTGTTGAATCGCTTGCTGGCGTTTCCGCTGTGGCCGCAAGATCAAGAAGTAGAAAGCCAAGGCCAGCAAGGCGATGAAGATCAGGGTTGTGTATTGCTGCATTGCTCCGGCATCCGATTCTGGGTGCTGCGCCGATCGCGCATTCACCGCCGATGAAATTGTTCCTGCTGCTGCGTCTTCAGCCGCTCAGCTGAAAGGCGCCGACCGCCGTACTCTACCTAGTCTGCGCCGAAAAACGGCATTGCTCAGGTGAAGAGATCAGGCGTGACCTCGAAGCCAGCTCGCGGAGGGGGAGGAGTCAGCCCCAGGTGGCTCCATGCGGCTGCCGTTGCGACCCGGCCGCGACTGGTGCGCATCATGAAGCCCTGCCGTACCAGGAACGGCTCAGCGACCTCTTCGACGGTTTCACGCTCTTCTCCTACCGAGATGGCGAGCGTGGACAGCCCGACCGGACCACCACCGAACTTACGACACATCGCATCGAGGACGGAGCGGTCCAGCCGATCCAAACCGAGCTCATCCACCTCGTACAGCTCCAGCGCGTCCCGGGCGACCTCACGTGTCACCCGCCCGTTCGTCCGAACCTGGGCGTAGTCGCGGACCCGGCGGAGCAGCCGATTTGCGATGCGCGGCGTGCCGCGGGAGCGCCGAGCGATCTCGGCAGCACCAGCTGAATCCACTGGAACGGCGAGCAGCTCGGCGGAGCGGTGCAGGATGTGCTCCAGGTCGGAGGCATCGTAGAAATCGAGCTGCGCAGTGAAGCCGAACCGATCCCGCAACGGGCCCGGCAAGAGGCCCGCCCGGGTCGTGGCACCAACAAGGGTGAAGCGCGGAATATCGAGAGGGATGGCTGTCGCACCGGGGCCCTTGCCGACAATGACATCGACCCGAAAGTCCTCCATCGCCAGATAGAGCATCTCCTCGGCCGGGCGTGACATCCGGTGAATCTCGTCGAGAAAAAAGACCTCGCCCTCCATAAGGCCGGACAAAATGGCTGCGAGGTCCCCAGCGTGCTGGATGGCCGGACCGCTCGAAATCCGAAGGGGGGCATTCATCTCGCTGGCGATGATCATGGCCAGCGTCGTTTTGCCCAGCCCGGGCGGGCCGGAAAGCAGGACGTGGTCTGGCACTCCCCCGCGGTGCCGGGCCGCCTCGAGGATCAGGCTGAGCTGATCGCTGACCCGCGACTGGCCCTCGAACTCGGCCAAGGTAGTGGGACGGAGTACGGATTCCGCGGCGCGCTCGGCAGGATCGGCGTAGGGACGTACGAGCGCGGCGAGATCCTCATCGCTCACGGGACTCATCGGGCTCCTCTATTTCCGGGCCAAGCTTTGTAGCGCCGCTCGCATCAAGACCGCGACGTTGATCTGCGGGTCTTCGCGTGCCAGATGCTCGACTTCGTCGCAGGCGGCATCGGCATCTCGGGCTGACCAGCCGAGCCCCTGTAGTCCCTGGGTGACCTGTCCGCGCCAAGCCGTCGGTAGGCCGGCCACCGGTGCCGGTTCTTCGGTGTGGGCGACCGCATTGATCTTGTCTTTCAGCTCGATGACGATGCGTTGCGCACCCTTGCGACCGATGCCGGGCACCTTGCAGAGCTGAACCAGGTTCTCAGTGGCAATTGCCCGCCGCAGCTCCTCAGGCGTGAGGACCGCGAGGGCGGCCTGAGCCAGCTTCGGTCCCACTCCGGTAGCTGTGAGCAAGAGTTCGAAGAACTCTCGCTCGTCGGCAGAGGCAAAACCGTACAGCGTCAGCGAGTCTTCCCGTACGACAAGTGACGTCGCCAGCGTCGCTCGCTGTCCGAGCCGCAACCCGGCCACTGTGTTAGGACTGCATACCGCCTGAATGCCGAAGCCGCCAACCTCGATAACTGCTGAGGTCGGACCGACCTGGGCGACCAAGCCGGTCAGCTGGGCGATCATTCCTGCCGCCTCGATGGCGGATGAGATCGGTGAGATCGGCCGAAGGCGTTGCGCTGCCGCCCTGCATGGTTGGCGGCAGCCTCCACGGCTGCATTGAGTCGTGCCGTGGTGCCCCCCCGCCAAACGTGACAGATGGCGAGCGCGAGGGCATCCGCCGCGTCGGCCGGCTGAGGCGCGTCCTCGAGCTTGAGAATCTTCATGACCATGGCTCCGACCTGTTCCTTGGAAGCGCGTCCAGAGCCGGTTATGGAGGCCTTGACCTCACTCGGTGTGTGCAAGCTCACTGGGATCCCGTGCCTCGCCGCAGCGAGCATCGCCACACCCGCGGCCTGGGCTGTGCCCATCACGGTCTGCACGTTGTGCTGCGCAAAAACCCGCTCAACGGCGACCGCCGTTGGTCGGTATCGCGTGATCCAGCTTGCGATCGTCTCTTCGATGGTGAGGAGACGATGCGCGACATCTGAATCCGAGGGCGTACGTATCACATCGACCGCGACCATAAGGGGCTGGCGGCCGGGGACGCCGTCGACCACGCCGAGACCGCACCGGGTCAAACCCGGGTCGATGCCCAGCACCCGCATCCGTTCCCCTAGCAGCCGCGTGACCGGACCGCCCACGCGATCCCCCTTGCCTGAATAAACGAACAGATGTTCGGCAGCCTATGTGGTGCCCCTGACGTTGGCGACCGCGACACGCTCTCCGTTCGCAACTAGTGTTGCAGCCGGCGTATGAGCCCAGTTGGCTCCCTCACGAGAAGGGGGCGGCGCTCGTGTTCGGGCCTGACGACCTGACGATGGATCCGTGCCTGGATAGCTGCGCGATGTTGGCACTAGCTGATGCTGGCGAGCACCTCGTCCGAAGCGTCGAAGTTGGCATATACGTTCTGGACGTCGTCAGAATCCTCGAGTGCGTCGATGATCTTCATGAGCTTCTCGGCAGTCGGAGCGTCGACCTCCTGGGTGTACTGCGGGACGAAGGAGACCTCCGCCGAGTCGTAGTCAAAGCCAGCATCCTGCACTGCAGTGCGTACCGCGACGGTGTTGCTCGGATCGGTAATGATCTCGAAGGTGTCGCTCAGATCGTTGATTTCCTCGGGGTCGGCGTCCAGGGTCGCCTCAAGAAGATCATCCTCTGTGATGGTGCGACCGTCTTGCCGCTTGGTGACGATCACTACGCCCTTGCGATTGAACATTCGCGCCGTCGAGCCCGCGTCGGCCATCGTTCCCCCGTTTCGGGTCACCGCGACCCGAACGTCTGAGGCGGAGCGATTCCGATTGTCCGTGAGACATTCGATGAGCAGTGCGATGCCGGCTGGCCCATACGCCTCGTACATCAAGGTCTCGTAGTCCGCCCCGCCGCCTTCAGCCCCCGAGCCTCGCTTGACGGCGCGGTCGATGTTGTCGTTGGGGACCGAGCTCTTCTTGGCCTTCTGGATCGCGTCGTACAGGGTGGGGTTTCCAGCCGGATCGCCACCACCAACGCGAGCCGCCACCTCGATGTTCTTGATCAGCTTGGCGAACAGCTTCCCGCGGCGGGCATCGACCACGGCCTTCTTGTGCTTGGTGGTGGCCCACTTGGAGTGACCGGACATATGCGAAATCCTAACCGTGCGCAAACATCGGCCGACCCGCGTAACGTCTGGACGACTTTTGTCTCTACCACAAGATGACCGCCTCGACTCGAGAGGATCCCGATCTTCTTGCGGCATGCTCGAACGGTGACGAGCACGCTCTCGGCGCTCTCTACGAGTCGCATCGCCCAGCGCGAACCGCGTCTGCGCTCACACCTGGAGGCGGTCGCCGCGAGCCACTCCACGTACGGCACGATCGCGGCGAACGTTGCCTTCGTGGTCTCCCGCTGGACTGCGAGCTTGCACCCTGACGGGTACCAGACGGGCTTCTCCGCCGAGCGGGCATGGCAGCTCGACCGGCTACTCGACCGGGTCGGCCTCCACTAGCGGCGCCAGATGTGTAACTCGGGCAGCTTGCCGCCCTTGACCGGCGGGTCGCTTTGCTGCCAGATACGCCGCCAGCTAGCCGCGGGCGGCTCGGGCACCCTCGCTGTGCCACGCTGGGTCCGCCACCATGAGGCGGCGTCCTCAGCCAAAAGCTGCTTGACCGCCTCCGCAATCTTGGGCCCGAACTGCTGCGGCGTCTCAGCCGGCCTGGGACTAATGGGCGCGCCGTACCGGATGCTGACCCGCGGGCGCCCGGAAACCGGCCAATAACTTCCTCGCGGCATCGCGGCGTACGTGCCGAGAATCCCCACCGGGATGACAGGAACATGACCCTCGACGGCCAGCTGAGCAGCATTCGCGCGGAACGGGCGAACGAATCCGTCGTTCGAGCGAGTGCCCTCGGGAAAGACGACCACGGTCCAGCCCTTGGCCAGCAACCGCGCCGGCGTGGTCGTCAGCGCGCCGCGCTCCTCGAGGGGGAAGGTGTTGAACGCAATCGCCGACGCGCTCGTCCGTATCCAGCTGTCGAAGAAGTAGTCCCCCACGACCCCGACAGCTGTACGGCGACGGCGTTCGGCAGGCAGGGTCGACAGCAGGACGGCTGTGTCCAGGTGCGAGGCGTGATTGGCCACGATCACGGCCGGCCCCGTCAGCGTGCGAAGCTCGTCGATTCCGTAGACCTCCACCGCGAGCTCGTTCCGCATCACGTTCTTCACGCCGACAACCTGGACGAATTCGCGCAGCGCACGCACCGGCGCCGCGCGTGCCCATCCGGTCCGTCTCATCGGGCCATCTTTCTCACCGGACGTCGACCAGAACGTGCGGCGGGGCGTGCAGGTAGCTGATCGAGGGCGTACGCCCGACCGTCGATGCCACGATCTCAAGGGCGTCCGCAAGGGTGGAAGCCGCGCGAAAGCCCATCCGGGCCGCGCTCTCGCGATTGGCGCCTACCCAGACGATGTCGGTGCAGTGTTCCTGCGCGGCCGCGATTTGATACCACAGGTAGATCGGATGCACGCCGTGGAACGCCTGACTGGTCCGGTAGAGATGGACGTACCACGAATCTCCTGCGAACCGCTCCTCATATTCCGCTGAGATCTGCTTCGGATCAGTGGCAACCGGCAGCACTTCGGCAAAGAAGTCCACGTACGACGGATGGTGGAGCGGTGAGAATTCGGCTCGCAACGGGTGATAAATGATCAAGGCACCACCTTGGCGTACAAATGGAGTGCCGGTATGGGAGCCGAACATGTTCGCGAGCCCGCTCCATGCTGCCAACATCGGATTGATCACTGAGTCGACGCTGTACGGCGTATGCGCGCCCACGCCAAGAACCCCGACGTCTGCCGCCCCCGACACCTCCACAAGCTGCTGGGCCTTTATCTGCGCCAGACTTGCATCCTGGACTGCCGTCGGCGCTCCAGCAGTCACCAGCGTGGTGTGAAAATCACCGTCAACGCGGTTCATCAGCCGGCGGCGAGCGCGCTGCCGACTCCATTCCAGGCCCAGGCGAACGACGGACCAGGTCGCCCTGTCCCGAAGCTTCCAGTCCCACTCACGCTGGCCCAAGAAGTCCAGCGGCGGCGCAAAGACGTCGTTGTCCAGCACCGCATCGATTTGGAAGATCGGAACGGCTGAGGAGACCAGGTCCGCAATCTCAGCAGCGACCGCATCGCCGGCCTGAGCTTGGAGGCCTTTCAGCTGGCCGATGGTAGCAGCGGACCCCAGTCCGGCTGCGATCTCGGCCACGCTGCTGCTGCTCGCCGCATCGACCAGACGCACGAAGATCAACAAGTCCGAGCTGGCGACTCGCGAGTTGAGCGCAATCTCGCCGCCCGGGGTGCTCCCGACGGACGTCAAATTGTCGACATCTTCGGCGTCGTGATTACTCAGCAGGCCGTCTGCGTAGAACGACCGAAAGACGCGCTCACCCACGAGGTGCTCCAGCTCGTCCGCGGTCATCCGACGGTTCAGCCCGTTCGCACTGATCAGAGCGACATCGTCAACACCCGCCGCTCCGGCCCGGGTCAGCACGGCTTCGATCACCTTGCCGCGGATATCAGGTCGCCGCATCGTCGGGTTCGGCGTGCCAATGCCTTCGAAGGCGATCGTCAATCGCATCGACGGTTCGAGTAGAGCCGAAAGCGGATCGGACCCTGTCGGCGCATCGAGTGCCACATTGATCGCCTCGGCGAGGTCTGGGACGTGCGGCAGCGACTCGACGGGATAGATCACCCGAGTGCCGAGCGGAAACTTCTCCAAACGGAAGCGATCGCCGTCGGGCACCAACAGCGGCGGAGTGCGCTCGTCGATCTCGAGGACGAAACCGGGTCGGCTCATCTACCAATCTCCTTACCTCGGCAGCGCCCAGCGTGGCGTGATCGGCTTGATCTTCCACTCGACCACCGACCACCGGTTGCGGTTCGCGGCCCTCATCAAGGCGATATCTGGGCTGACCGCGACGGCATTGCCTACGGTCTCCAGCATCGGCAGATCCGAATGGGAATCTGCGTAGGCAAAACTGCGATCGAGATCGATCCGCTGCTGCGCCGCATAGTGCTTGAGCCACGCGGCGCGCGACTCCCCCACCACGGGCGGGCCGGTCAAGAAGCCCGTGCAGCGGCCTTCTTCGTCGACAGCAAGATCGGCAGCAACAATCACGTCGAAGAGCGGCTGGATCGGCCGGGTCAGCGGCCGCACAACACCGGTGATCAGCACTGTGGTGTGGCCGGCAGCCCGATGCTCGCGAATCCGCCGCACGGCCTCCGGAGAGAGCCGATTCAAGATGTGAGGCGCCATTGAGGTGTCGACGAACCGCTCCAGCGCAGCCAGATCGGCTCCTCGATAGCGGCGGTAGACCGCCCGCAGGAACGTGCCGCGGTCCCGCTGCTCGGCGCGCAGGTAAGAGGGCAAGCGCCGCAAGACTTGGCCGATCTCGGCGAGCTGCTGGGTGCGGGAGAGCTCTGGCAGCCGAGCCCAGAGATACTGCTCGATGACGTTTGTGGACATGATCGTGCCGTCCAGGTCGAAGATCGCCACCGCTACGGCGCCTGCGGTGTCCTTGTCCAAATCCTTCATCGTGGTCGGCCGATTGCCCCGTTTGCTCCGGCTGGCATCCATCCGCCGCATCGGGGCGGTAATGGATGGGCAGTGCACTTCTTGGATGTAGGTCTTCCAGTCGTAGACGGCGGTATCGAAGGCGAATGCCGCTTGATCATCAGAATGCAGCGCCAGGGTCAGGGCGAGCGTGTTGTCGTCGACGAAGTGCAGCTCCGATTGCGCGTACTCCTTGTAGAGGGTGTGATAGCGCCGTAGGAAATCCAGGCGCACCCGGGTCCGATCCAGGTCCTTGGCGATCTTGCGAGTTCGGTCAGAGCGTGGTGCCTGCACCAACACCCGATCGGCCATTTTGTGGGCGCGTTCTGAGGTCGAGAGCAGGCGCTCAATGGACGACGCGCCCGGGAACTGCCACTGCGGCAGCCGTGCCGCGCCACGCGGACCGCCCTCGAAGGGGTGGTCCATGAAGTACGCGCGGATGTAGGTGTAGAGGTCCTTGAATATCAGCGGGTTCCGGGCGCCGGAGTTCACGTGGTAGTACTCGGGAGTCCCGATCGCAGGTTGTGTGGCGCACACCGCGAGGATGGCGTTCACCACATGATCACAGGGCACGATGTCGACGACCGCTTCCGGTGTCGCCGGAAATTCCGGAAGCTCACCTCGCCCGTACGCCAAGATCAATGGCTCGGCCATCTTGAAGCCTTCGATCCACCCGGGATACGGATGTAGCCAGGATGACTCAACGATTGCCGGTCGGACGATGGAGACATGAACGTCCCGGCCGACATCGGCCACCACGCGCTCGCCGAGAGCCTTGGTGAAGGTGTACACGTCGGTCCAGCCCAGCGAGCGCGCTCGCTCTGTGCCGGCTTTGACCAGCTCAGCCTGAACCCAGTCGAGGCGGCGGCGCTCGGTGTCGGCCGCAGTGGTCAGGAAGCCGGCCTGCCGGTGATGACGTTCCGCCTCCTTGCGCAGCTTCGCGAGCTGCGCCGAGGTGCGTGACTCCTCCTCGATGAGGTCACGCATCGCAATGCCGGCGGTCGCTTCGGCGTCGTAGTCGATGTCGTGGACGTGCGGCGCCTCGGGAATGGCCCCGCGTCTACGACCGGCCGTGTACGCGGTCGAGATGTGTACGTAGTGCGGCACCGTACGGCGCTGGCCGTTCTCGTCTGTGACAGCCTCCAGCATTCTGTCCAGCAACGCCTTGGTGCCGATGACGTTGGTGCTAAAGGCCTGGTCGATCGGTGGGTCGAAGGAGACGTCGCCGGCGCAGTGCACCACGATGTCCAAGTCGGTGGGCAGCTGTGGCACGTTGGGCAGATCACCCTCGATGACTTCGATCCTGCTGTCGAGCAGCTCCGACGCCCCTCCCGCGGCTTCCCGAATGTCGTTGAAGATCGGCTTCTTGACGACTCCAAGCATCCGGTCCCGGGCCGAGGCGGAGCCCTTGCGGCGTACCAATACCGAAGGCCTGGTCTCAGGTAGCTCGGTAAGGATTTTCCACAACAGCTGCTCGCCGATGAAGCCGGTCACACCGGTCATCACGATCTTCTTGCCAGCGAGCAGGTCACGCAGCCGACCGTCGAGCCGTTGAACACGGAAGCGGTCGGCCTCGACAGGCGCTGCGGTCATGCGTGCTTGCTCTCTGTGGTGCTGCCCAACTGCGCAGCCACGAGGGCCTCCTCGATGGTGAAGCGTCCGACGTAGAGCGCGGTGCCAATGATCGCACCTTCGACTCCGAACTCGACCATGTCCCTCAGGGCGAGGATGTCTTCCAGGGTGGAGATCCCGCCACTGGCGATGACCGGCCGGTCGGTCTCGTCGCATACCCGCCGTAGCAGATCGACATTCGGACCGCCAAGCATGCCGTCAGCGGAGACGTCGGTCACGACGAAACGAGCACAACCTGCGCGATCCAGCCGACGCAGTGTCTCGTACAGATCGCCGCCTTCCCGGGTCCAGCCGCGAGCGGCAAGCTTGCTACCCCTGACGTCCAGTCCAATCGCGATTCGATCTCCGTAGCGGTCGATGATCTCTTCGCACCACTCGGGCTGCTCAAGCGCCGCTGTGCCGATATTGACCCGGGTGCACCCACTTGCCAGCGCGCGCTCGAGGGACTCGTCATCGCGAATACCGCCGGACAGCTCGACGTTCAGCCGCAGGTGCGAGGTGATCTCGGCGACGATCTCGGCATTGTTTCCGCGTCCGAAGGCAGCATCCAGGTCGACCAGATGGATCCACTCGGCCCCTGCATCCTGCCACCGCTGAGCCGCTGCCCGCGGATCGCCGAACCTCTGTTCCGAGCCGGCGCGGCCCTGGACCAACTGCACAGCTTGGCCGCCTGCGATGTCGACCGCAGGCAGCAACACGAGCCGGTCGGCACGAGACGCAGCCGGTGAAGGGCTTGCCGAATGCACCAGATGACCCTATCGCCACGAGCCGGCTCTACCGACCGCACTCTGACCGGCAGTCCGCCGGATTCGGCCTCCTTCGTCGCTCGCGAACATGACGAGCCGTCACACCCGAGCCGCAAGCTCCACCAGTCGGCGAGGCGGGCTGCCGCTCATAGTGCGTTAGGCCGGACGCTTGGACTTCGGCAGCTTGGCGACGATCAAGGTGTACGAGGTGTCGATCAGGTCCTGGATCTCGTCCGGCGGGATCGTCCCATCCAGTGCGAACGTGTTCCAGCCATGCTTGCCGATGTAGGCCGTCTTGGTCGCGGCTCCGTGGTAGCGGTCGAGCAGCAGGTCCGCGGTTTCGCGGTCGCCACACTTCAAGCCGATCGCGGTCCCGTTCCCGAGGAACGCGAAGATCTTGTCGCCGACCTTGGCGACGACATCGCCTTCCCATGGCTCGTCTTGCCACGCGCCCGGCTTCGCGAGGCAGTAATCCAGCCAGCGTGAGTCGGCCCAGCGTGTCCGGCTCATCATCCGTTAAGCCCCTTTGAACCTGCTGCTCGCGCATCGCGCTGGAGGCCGCCGCCCTGGTCGCTCTTCGCGAACCAAAGGTATTCGACTTGCTGGCTCCGCTCGGGGGCGCGTTCGCTCATCGTTCCTCCGATCGTCGGCGCGCAATTTGTCGACGCTCGCAGCATGTCACAGCGTTGCGACCCAATTGCGAATCAGCCGAGCACCCGCATCACCTGACTTTTCGGGATGGAACTGCGTCGAGCACAGCGCGCCCTCCTCCACCGCCGCTACGAAACGATCGCCGCCGTGCTCCGCCCAGGTGATTCGTCGGTCCCGAGCTGCCGGCAGAGCCCGTACGCCGTAGCTGTGCACGAAATAGAACCGTTCCGATGCGATTCCCGCGAACAGCAGACTGCCGCTAGGCGCCTGGATCGTGTTCCATCCCATGTGCGGCAGCCGCTCGGCATGCAGGCGCTCAACTAGCCCTGGCCAAATACTGCAGCCCTCGGCGCGCAGACCATGTTCGATGCCAGCCTCGAAGAGCACCTGATGGCCGACACAGATAGCGAGGGTCGGCCGATCGGCCGCCAAGCGCGTGGCGATGATCTCTGGGCCACCGATGGCTACCAGCCCTGCCATGCACGCGGCGAAGGCACCGACGCCGGGAACAACCAAGCCATCGGCCGCTGTCGCGAGCCGCGCGTCAGTGGTCACCGTGACTTCCGCACCGGCACGCGCGACCGCCCGTTCGGCTGAGCGGATGTTGCCCGACCCGTAGTCAAGGACGGCGACTGTGCTCAAAGGGCTCCCTTGGTGCTTGGCACGTCGTCGACCCGCGGATCGAATGCAACCGCATCACGGAGTGCTCGGGCTACGGCCTTGAACTGGCACTCAACGATGTGATGCGGATCGCGGCCCGAGATCACTGTCAGGTGCAGGCAGATCTCGGCGCGAAAGGCAAGCGTCTCCATGACGTGCCTGGTCAGTGAACCGACGTAAGGAATGCTGGCTGGCGCGTCGGCGCCTCCTTGCGAGCCACCGATCAACACATACTCTTGGCCCGGCGGTTCCCCGGAATGTACGCAGTACGGTCGCCCGGACACATCGACGACGGCTTGGGCGAGCGCCTCGTCCAACGGCACGAGCGCATTTCCGAATCGCCGAATCCCTCGCTTGTCACTGAGCGCGGAGCGAAGTGCCTGACCGAGCACGATCGCGGTGTCCTCGACGGTGTGATGGGCATCGACGTGTAAGTCGCCGGAGCTTTCGATATCGAGATCGATCAAGGAATGCCTGGCGAAGGCCGTCAGCATGTGATCGAAGAACCCGACCCCTGTGGAAACCTGGGAGCGACCCGTGCCGTCGAGGTTGAGGCTGACCCTCACTTTCGACTCCGAGGTTTGTCGTTCGAGACTGGCCGTACGGGCCTCGCTCATGAAATCTCCTTGCCCCTTTGATTTTCGAACACTGTTCCAGCCTCGAGCACCGCAGCCAGCGCGGCCTTGAAGGCCTGCATCTCGGCTGGCGTTCCGGCCGACACCCGCAACCAGCCTTGAGGCCCGGTCTCTCGAATCAATACTCCGCGGTCGAGCAGGGCCTGCCACACCATGTGCCGGTCGGCGAACCGTCCAAAGAGGACGAAGTTGGCATCCGATGCCGCGACCTGAAGTCCGCGCGACGCGAGCCAATCGGCCAGATCGTCGCGGGCCTGCCGAAGCTGATCAACCTTGGCCAGCATCTCGGGCGCATGCGCAAGTGCGACGCGGCCGGCCGCCTGGGTCAGCGCCGAGAGGTGATAAGGCAACCGCACGATCTGGAGCGCCTCGATGAATGCCGGAGCCGCGGCAAGATAGCCCAACCGCCCGGCCGCAAAGGCGAAGGCCTTCGACATGGTTCGGCTGACCGCGAGGCGCGGATAATGCGGAAGCAGCTCGAGCGCGCTCGGCGTGCCACTACGTGCGAACTCGTAGTAGGCCTCATCCACGACGACTACCCCAGGTGCCACATCACAGATGGCCCGAATTGTCGCCAAACTGACCGCAGTGCCCGTGGGATTGTTTGGGCTGGTGATCAGCACTACAGCCGGGCGAGTTTCGAAGACCACCTGAGTTGCCGCATCTGGATCAATGGTGAAGTCGTCGCGACGTGGGATGGTGCACCACTCGCTGTGGGTGTCGCGTGCGTACTCGGGATACATCGAGTACGTCGGCGCGAACGAGAGCACCCGCCGCTTCGGACCTGCGAACGCCAACAGCACGTGCAGCATGACCTCGTTGCTGCCATTTGCGGCCCAGATCTGCTCGGCGGTCAGACCGTGTCCGAGGTAGCGAGCCAGATCGCCACGCAAGCCCAGCGCGTCGCGTTCGGGGTAGCGATTCATGGAACGCGCCGCGTCGGCAACTGCGGCTGCGATCTCGCTGATCACCTGCTCACTCGGTGGATAGGGATTCTCGTTGACGTTCAGGCAGACAGGGACGTCGAGCTGCGGCGCTCCGTACGGCTTCTCACCGACCAGCTCTGGCCGCAGGGGAAGCTCATCGAGTGCCGGACGGGCAGTCGCCCTCTGGCCAGCTGAGGAAAAGGGCATCACCGAGCGCGTGTCGATGGGAAGAACCTGCGGGCGATAGCGGCGCCGTGGGCGGGCAGATCCTCGGCGTCGGCAAACACCTCCACCTTGCGGGCAACCTCGGCGAACGCGGCTTGGGTGTAGCTGACGACGTGCACCATCTTGAGGAAGCTCCGCACGTTCAGCCCGGAGGAGTGGCAGGCGCACCGGCCGGTCGGTAACACGTGGGTGCTGCCGGCACAGTAATCGCCCAGCGATACCGGGGACCATGGACCGACGAATACCGCCCCGGCGTTGGTGATCACGGATGCCACCTGCTCAGGGTTGGCGGTCTGGATCTCCAGGTGTTCTGCCGCATAGCCATTGGCGACCTCAATGGCCTGCTCGATGTCGTCCACCATCACAATGGCGGACTGGCGGCCCGCGAGTGACTGCACGATACGTTCCACATGCTTGGTCGATGGGACCTGTGCCGAGAGCTCGGACTGGGTGGCCTCCGCGAGCTCGTCTGAGTCGGTGATCAACACCGCTGCAGCCAGCGGGTCGTGCTCGGCCTGAGAGATGAGGTCGGCGGCCACGTGGACTGGATTGGCGGTGGCGTCGGCAAGCACCGCGATCTCGGTGGGACCCGCCTCGGCATCTATGCTGACGCGACCCTTGAGCAGCCGCTTCGCGGCAACGGTGTAGATGCTTCCTGGCCCGGTGATCAAGTCGACCGGAGGGCAGAGGCCTGGCACGCCGTAGGCGAACATCGCGATCGCCTGCGCCCCGCCGACTGCATACACCTCCTCGACACCGAGGACGTGACACAAGGCGAGGATGTTCGGATGCGGTAGACCGCCGAACTCTATCTGCGGCGGCGAGGCGAGCGCGACGGATGGCACGCCCGCGACCCTGGCGGGCACCACATTCATGATCACGCTCGACGCTAGCGGCGCTAATCCACCGGGGACGTACAAACCGACGCGGTTGATCGGAATCATGCGTCGGCGTACCACGGCTCCGGGCGCGACGCTGACCTCGCCACCCGTGTCACCCAGTTCGGTCTCGCAGACGCGCCGCCGCCGCTCGATCGCCGTGGCGAAGGCCTTCCTCAGGTCAGGATGCAGGCGTGCCGCAGCGTTTTCCAAGGCCGCGGGCGGCACCCGGAAGTTGCTAGGGCGTACTCGATCAAAACGCTGCGAGTACTCGGCGAGCGCTGCTACGCCCCGCCGCGCGACATCGTCACAGATCGGCCGGACGGTCTCCATCGCGGCGGCCACGTCGAACTCGGCCCGGGGCACGATGGCGGCGTAATCCAGCCGCTCGCCGGCCGCTCGCCGGCCGCGAAGGTTGATCACCCGAAGCACGGAGAGATTCTATGGCCAGGTGTCCCACGCCGATTTAGATAATCAAAGGCCGTCCGCGCGCCGGACTAATATCTCACTCGTCGGAGCGCCAGCTCCCTAGGGAGGTTCATGGACGAGCCGCTGCCGGAGCGCGGCGCGATCTTGAGAGCCGCGATGGGCATCGGCCTCTACGCGATGGCCTTCGGCGCCTCATTTGGGGCGATCTCGATTGGCTCTGGGTTGACGCTGCCTCAGACCATGGTGCTGAGTTTGGTGATGTTCACAGGAGCATCCCAATTCGCCTTCGTCGGGGTGGCGGCATCCGGCGGATCGCCATTCGCCGCGGTGCCGGCGGCCCTGCTGCTCGGAATGCGCAACGCGTTCTACGGCGTACCGATCTCGGAGATCTTGCACCCTCGCGGATTTGCCAGGCTGTGGACCGCGCATTTTGTGATCGACGAGACGACCGCGATGGCCATCGGCCAAGCCACACCGCGCGCGCGGCGGTTTGCCTTCTGGACTACCGGGATGATCTTGTTCTCGCTCTGGCAATTGGGCAGTCTGGCGGGCGCGCTCGTCGGCCGTGCCGTGAACCCCACGGATATTGGGCTCGATGCCGCGGCACCCGCCGTCTTCTTGGCGTTGCTTTGGCCCATGTTGCGGCGGCGGGAGGGACGTTGGCTGGCATTGGGCGGCGCCGCGGTGGCGCTGGCACTGATACCTGTAGCGCCGCCCGGTATTCCAGTGATCGCCTCAGCTGGGGTCGCTCTTGTCGGCGGCCTACTCCCGAGTCGGGAAGCCGTAACTCAGCTCCAAGACACGGAGCCCACATGACGCCGCTCTGGCTAGCGACCATCGTCGCGGCGGTGGGGTGCTACCTGCTGAAACTAGCCGGGGTTTCGCTGCCCGAGTCGATCTTGAACCACCCCAAGGTGCAGCGAGTTGCTCAGCTTCTGCCCATTGCGATGTTGTCCGCATTAGTGGCTGTAGAGCTCTTTGACGGTGGCGGCCGTTACTCCGTTGACTGGCGCACTCTGGCCGGCGTCGTTGCAGGCGTCATCGCTCTGCTGCTGCGGCGCGGTTTCCTCGTCGTTTTCCTGGTGGCGATCGGGGTCACCGCTCTTTTACGCCTGATTACTTGAGTCTGCTCGACGGCGGCGCAGCAGCGGGCGCGGCTCCTCGTCATCCCGGCCGAGCGATGAACCGAGCAGGACGGGGATGACAGCAAAGAACGGCCATGTCAGCAGGGATGCGCGGGCTCGCAGTGTCAGCGGGATCGGTACCAGGTCCCCTGGTTGAGCGGCGGCCAGGCGGGCCGAGAAGTCGCCCGGTCCGAGGCGGTAGCCGACCAGCCAGCAGGTCATCGCCGCGGCCATGGCACAGAACAGCGCCACCAGGACCACAGACCAGCCAAGTGCGCGAAACCAGCGCCACGCCGCGATGCCGATCAGCAGGCCAGCGACGAAACCGATAGCGCAGAACCACGCGTCAGCGGCGATGAACTGAGTGAGCCCGCGTTCGGAGGTCGTCGCTCCCCCGTTGCTGTTCAGCTCGTACGCCGGAGGCTTGACCACCAGCCACCAGACCACACCTGCGGCAGCACCCAGGCCCAATGAGGCGGCGGCGAAAGCGCCCAACCGCACAGCAAGTCGCCAAGAGCGTCGGGTTGGGACGGCGGGAGATTCGGTCACGACACCAGGCACGACGGTCCCAGTAATGCTTTGAGGTCGGCCATGAGCGGCTGCGACGGCGTCACTCGCAGCCGGTCGTCCAGTTTCATGACGGTCGTCTTCCCGGCGGAGCGGAGCCGTAGCCGGACCTCAGTGAGACCAGGATGGGCTGCCAGCACGTCACGAAGCTGTTGCACGACCTCCGGTGTGCAACGGTTCGCCGGCAGGGAAATGACCACTGGACCGCTCGGTGCTTGCGTGATGTCGGGCAGGCTGAGCTCGGAAGCGTTGAGCGAGACGACGTCGTCCTCGACCTTCACTTTGCCCTTGATCTTGACCACGGTGTCGGTAGCAAGCACGGTGGACACCATCTCGTACGCTCGGGGAAAGAGCAAAACCTCGATCGACGCCTGCAGATCCTCCACAGTGATCACCGCCCAGATATCTCCCCGCCGGGTGGTCTTGCGCGTGATGTTGGTGATCATCCCGGCGATCGTCACCGTGCTCTCTCGCGGACCATCTTCGGCGATCAGTTCCCCGATACCGATGTCGCGCTCTGCAGCCAAGATGTGTTCCAGGCCCTGCAGCGGGTGGTCGCTGACATACAGGCCGAGCATCTCGCGTTCGAACGCCAGCTTGGTTCGCTTATCCCAGTCAGGCAGATCGGGAACGCTGCCGGTCAGCACCGGATCGGTCTCGGTGAGCTCGCCGAACAGATCATCCTGGCCGTTCGCCTCGTTGCGCTTGAGGTCGAGTACCGCGTCGACCGCCGCCTCATAGATGCTCATGAGTGCCCGCCGTGAGTGGCCCATGGACTCGAAGGCGCCTGCCTTGATCAAGGACTCGATCACACGCTTGTTGCAGACCACCAGTGGCACCTGGTCAAGGAAGCCGTGGAAGTTCACTGCCTTGCCATTGGCCTCTCGAGCCGCGACGATGCCGTCCACCACGTTGTGTCCGACATTGCGTACGGCGGTCAGGCCGAAGCGGATGTCGGTACCGACCGGGGTGAAGTTTGCCGCCGATTCGTTGACGTCGGGCGGCAGTACCTGGATGCCCATGCGGCGGCACTCGTTGAGGTACAACGCCATCTTGTCTTTGTCGTCCGCAACGGAGGTGAGCAGCGCGGCCAAGAACTCGGCCGGGAAGTTGGCCTTCAGATACGCGGTCCAGTAGGAGACCATCCCGTACGCGGCCGTGTGAGCCTTGTTGAATGCGTAATCGGAGAAGGGCACCAGGGTGTCCCACAAGGCTTTGATCGCAGCGTAGGAGTAGCCGTTCGACTGCATGCCCTCCGAGAACGGCACGAACTCCGCGTCGAGGATCTCCTTTTTCTTCTTGCCCATGGCCCGGCGCATGTTGTCTGCCTGGCTCAGGGTGAACCCGGCAACCTTTTGGGCGATGGCCATCACTTGCTCTTGGTAGACGATCAGACCGTGGGTGGTGCCCAAGATCTCTGCGAGCGGCTCGGCCAGCTCAGGATGGATCGGGGTGATCTCCTGGCGCCGGTTCTTACGCAGCGCATAGTTCGTATGGCTGTCCGCTCCCATAGGCCCAGGCCGGTAAAGCGCCAGCACGGCAGAGATGTCCTCGAAATTGTCCGGACGCATCAGCCGGAGGAGCGAGCGCATCGGTCCACCGTCGAGCTGGAACACGCCAAGCGTTTCGCCGCGGCCAAGCAGCGCGTACGTCGGTGCGTCGTCCAATGACAGGTCTTCGAGTACGAGCTTGAAGCCGCGGTTCAGCGCGATGTTGGCCACCGCATCGTCGAGCACGGTGAGATTCCGCAGCCCGAGAAAGTCCATCTTCATCAGGCCCAGCGACTCACACGTCGGATAGTCGAACTGGGTGATGATCGCGCCGTCCTGCTCCCGGCGCATGATCGGAATGATGTCGATCAGTGGCGCGCTGGACATGATCACGCCAGCGGCGTGCACGCCCCACTGCCGCTTCAGGCCTTCGAGGTCCCTTGCCGTGTCCACGACGGTCTTGACATCAGGATCGACCTCATAGAGGGCCCGGAATTCCGCGCCCTCCGCATACCGCTGATCGTCCCGGTCGAACAATTTCGCCAGCGGCACGTCTTTACCAAGCACCGATGGCGGCATCGCCTTGGTGATCTTTTCTCCGATTCCGAACGGGTAGCCCAGCACCCGGGACGCGTCCTTGACCGCTTGCTTGGCCTTGATCGTTCCGTAGGTGACGATCTGGCTGACCCGATCGTCGCCGTATTTGTTGGTGACGTAGCGGATGACCTCACCGCGCCGACGCTCGTCGAAGTCGATGTCGAAGTCGGGCATCGAGACACGGTCGGGGTTGAGGAACCGCTCGAAGATCAGCCCATGGACGAGCGGGTCAAGATCGGTGATCCGCATTGCGTACGCGGCAATGGATCCGGCGCCGGAGCCGCGGCCGGGACCGACCCGGATGCTGTGTTCCTTGGCCCAGTTGACGAAGTCCGCGACCACGAGAAAGTAGCCCGCGAAGCCCATCGAGGTGATGACGCTGATCTCGAAGTCAGCCTGCGTGCGCACGGCGTCGGAAATGCCGGTCGGGTAGCGCCGACGCAAGCCGGCCTCGACCTCGTGGCGGAACCAGGAGTCCTCCGTTTGCCCTTCCGGGCAAGGAAAACGCGGCATGTAGGTGCCGTTACCTTCGGTGAAGGACACATCACACCGCTCGGCTATTGCCAATGTGCTGTCGCACGCCTCGGGCAGATCGGCGAAGAGGGCGCGCATCTCGGCAGGCGACTTGAGGTAGTAGCTCTCGCCTTCGAACTTGAACCGGTTGCCATCGGCCATCGTGGAGCCGGTTTGTACGCAGAGCAGCACCTCGTGGGCCGCTGCCTCTGACTTGTCGGTGTAGTGCAGATCGTTGGTGGCCACCAGCGGCAGCTTGAGCTCTCTCGCGATCCGCAACAGATCCTGCCGGACCCGGCGCTCGATCGTGATGCCGTGGTCCATCAGCTCCACGTAGTAATTGCCGGCACCAAACAGATCCCGAAACTCAGCTGCACTGGCGATGGCTTCGTCATAGCGCCCGAGCCGGAGGTAGGTCTGGACCTCCCCGCCTGGGCAGCCCGTGGTTCCAATCAGGCCGCTCGAGTAGCTGTCGAGCAGCTCGCGGTCCACCCGCGGCTTGTAGAAGTACCCCTCGAGGGATGCGAGTGAGCTCAGCCGGAACAGGTTGTGCATGCCTGCGGTGTCCTGGGCCCACAGTGTCATGTGGGTGAATGCGCCGCCGCCCGAGACGTCGTCCCCGTTGGCCTGCCCGGACTTGGCGTCCCCCCAGCGCACCCGCTTACGCTCCGAGCGGTGCGTCTTGGGGGTGACGTACGCCTCCATACCGATGATCGGCTTGACTCCGGTCGCCTTCGAAGCCTTATAGAACTCGTACGCTCCGAAGGTGTTGCCGTGGTCGGTGATCGCGATGGCCGGCATGCCTAACTGCGCGCAGCCCGAGAATAGATCTGCCACTCGCGCCGCCCCGTCGAGCATCGAGTAATCCGAGTGCACGTGCAGGTGGACGAACGAGCCGTCCCCAGGTTGCGTGCTTCCCGGCATACCTGTACCAACCTCCAAATCGAACCTGTCGTACTGCTTGCGACGCCTGTGCCGACGCCAGCGGGGGAAGCTCAGCGAGCGCCTAGATTAGTCGTCCGATTCCAGTACTAGTCTGCGACGCGCCTCTGACAACCGGCGGACCCGCCGCTCCGTCTTCAGGATAATTCCCAGAGACAGGGCGCCATGGCCCGCGGCCTCCGCCGACACCTGCATTCCCAGGT
>Ga0207428_10000801_pt1 | contig 35543 bp, 22 predicted proteins | sample RhiMethybrSRZTD1_FD_187600 | JGI IMG/M metagenome (GOLD analysis project Ga0207428, IMG submission 187600) | Populus rhizosphere microbial communities from Tennessee, USA - Rhizosphere MetaG P. TD hybrid SRZTD1 (SPAdes) (version 3) | ecosystem: Host-associated > Plants > Roots > Rhizosphere >...
CACCGGCGAGCACGGCATCGGCCTCGGCAAGATGCACTACCTCGCGAAGGAACACGGGGCCGACGCGGTCGATGTCATGCGCGCGATCAAGCGCGCGCTGGATCCAGAGAACTTGATGAATCCGGGTAAGGTGCTCGGTCCGTCAACGGAGCAGACGAAGGTAACGGAGTAGGGATCACACGGAGGAACGGCGGTAACGGAGTAGGGATTCACACGGGGATAACGGTGGTAACGGGGTGAGCGGGATTCGGCACACCGGGGACGAGGGAACCTTTTTCCACCCACCAGCCCACCCGCACCGAACATGGTTCGCAGGGTTTCTCTCCGTCCGATCTCCGTTGGCCCCGTTACTCCGTGCAAACCGTGTCTCCGGAGCGGCCCTCTTAGTTGGATTCCCGTTACCCCCGTTACCCCCGTTACCCCCGTGTTGTGAGGAGCTCACCGAAGGCGGCCATCGCGTCGCGAAGCTGATCATCCCGCAGATACGGCGCCGGCCCGAAGCGAAGGATGTCGCCGCGCGCGTCGACGAAGACGCCGCGCTCCCGGAGTCGATGTGCGAGCTCACGGGCGTCGGCGGCGCGAACGGCGAGAAAGCCGCCGCGCCGTGCGTCGGGCATCGCTTCAGCCCGGGCGACAGATGGGTCGACGTCGATCGCCTCGAACGCCGACTTGAGCAGTTGTACCTGACGCATATTGATCGCGCGCAGGGCATCAGGCGTCAGCTGCTGCTCGCGATGAAAGGCGAACACCGCGTCGGCGCGGTAGTGTGACGTCGGATCGTAGGTCGCCCCCGCGAATGCCGCCGCGCCCGGTCCGTATGCCACACGGCCATCGGTGCGCTCCTCGAGCGCCTCGAATTCCGCGAACCAGCCAGTGAGTACCGGCCGCAGACGCGCGCCGTCGGGCACTCGCAGAAAGCAATTGCCTTCACCGAGCTGACAATACTTGTAGCCACCACCCGTGACGAATGCGCTCTCGAGGTGCAGTGCGCGCACGTCGAACGGCACGACGTTGAGATGATGGTAAGCGTCGACCAGCAGGCTCGCGCCCTCGCGCCGGCACGCTTCCGCAACAGCGTCGAGACCCGGCACGATCTCCGCGGTGTCGAACAGCACCGACGACACCATGACGCTGGCGGTACGCGCGTCGACGGCGGCCGCAATCCGCTCGGCGAGCGTGTCGACGGGTCTCGCATCGAGCACCACGACATCGACGCCTGCCTCTGCCAGCCGTGAGACCTGACGACGAATCGTGTGGAATTCAGCGTTCGTCGTGATCAGTCTGCGACGCGTGAACAGCGGCAGCGCCGACAACCAGCGGGTGACGAGCTCGTGCGTGTTCTGCCCGAGCGCGATGTTGCCGGCTTCGTCGCCGAGCAGCCGCGAGAAGCCGCGACGCACCGATGCCGCCACTTCCGCGGCGCGCGTCCACTTGTCGTCGACCAGTTCTGCCGCGTCGAGCCACGCTCGCTGCTGCGCGTCGAAGCCAACGTCGGGCCAGGCCTGATGAGAGTGCCCCGTCAGCAGCAGGCGCTCGCCGACGCGAAAGCGCGAGTAGTGTCGCGCCAAGGGGTTCTCGTGCACCGAATCATGCTAACCTCCGGCGTTCAGGAGCGCATTCATGATTCGACAGTTTCGGTGCTTCCTTCTCCTTGCCATCATCGTGTGCGGCGCGTCGAGCGCGACGGCGCAGGTCCGCATCGTCCAGACAAACTCCGGCGGCGACAACATCCACCTCATCGACCCTTCGACCCATGCGATCGTCGGCGAGGTCACGGGCGTGCCGATCAATCACGGTGCCGCCGCAGCGCCCGATGGCAGCCGGCTGTATTTCAGCAGTGAAGGGGAGCAGACGCTGCACGTCGTCGATGGCAAGACCCTGAAGTCGGTGAAGTCGATTCCGCTGTCGGGCCGGCCGAACAACATCTCGATCTCGCCCGATGGCCGACGGGTGTATGTCGGCATCGTGTCGTCGCCTGGCGCTGTCGACGTGATCGATACCGCGTCGATGGAGAAGGTGAAGAGCATTCCGACGAAGGGCGGCATTCACAACGTTTACGTGACGCCCGATGGCAAATACGTGATCGCGGGATCGATCGCCGGCCGCCTCATGACGGTCATCGATCAGAAAACGGATGAAACCGCGTGGACGTTGTTCACCGAGGGTGTGCGCCCGATCGCCATCGAGACGAATCCGGACCGCTCGTCCAAACGCCTCTTCGTCCAGCTGTCGAATGTGCACGGCTTCGCGGTGGTCGACTTCCAGCAGCGAAAGGAAGTCTCGCGCGTGATGCTCCCCAACGATATTCCAGAGGAGAAAGTCGACAAGGGACCGTTCAACGGGTCGCCGTCGCATGGCATTGGCGTGGCGCCAGACGGTAAGACGTTGTGGGTGACGAGCCGGCCCAACGCGCGCGTCTATGTCTACTCGCTGCCGGATCTCACACTGCTGCCGGGACCGGTCGATCTCGGTGGACGACCGGATTGGGTGACGTTCACGCCCGACAGCAAGCTGGTGTACATCGCCACCGAGAACACCGATTCGGTCATCGCGATCGACGTCACGTCGCGAAAGCAAGTCGCGAAGGTCAAGGTTGGAAAGGCGCCGAAGCGCAACATCACAATGGTGATGAAGTGAATGTTGCAGGGGGCAAGGGGTCAGGGGATAGTGGTGCGGGGCAACAGGCGATGGGCATTAGGGTTGAGTGCCGCCGGGTTGATCGCGACGATCGTACTGACGCCGAGTTACGCCGGCGCTGGCCGAGTCGACGATGACCTGCCCGACGGAGAAGGCAAGAGGATCCTGCTCGCGTCGTGCACGAGTTGCCACGAGCTCACCGAGGTGACGAAGTTCCGCGGCTACTACAACCGCAACCAGTGGCGCGACATCGTCGTGACGATGATGGAATACGGAGCGCCGATCGACGAGAAGCAGGTCGACGTGCTCGCCGACTATCTGGCCGCGCACCTTGGCAAACATTAATCCGCGGTAATCGCGGGGGCCGCCTTCAGGCGGCCCTGGGCCGGCTAAAGCCGGCTAAAGCCGGCCCCTACGAACATTACAGCTTCGACCGAATCTCCCAGAGGTCTGGAAACAGGTTGTCCCCGATCGTCGTGCGCAGATAGGCCGCACCTTTCGACCCGCCGGTTCCCGCTTTCACGCCGATCGTGCGCTCCACCATCCTGACATGGCGATATCGCCACTCGGCGAAGCCTTCGTCGAGATCGACGAGGCGCTCGCAGATCTCGGTGTTCTTCGCGTCGCGGCGGTAGATGTCCAGCAGGACGTTCTGAATGTCCAATGAAGGCTCGACAGCCGCGGCGTGATCGCGCGCGAGATGAGCCGCGGGGATGGGGTAGCCCTCGCGCGACAAGTAGCGAAGGAACGCATCCCAGAGCGTGGGTTCCTGAAACCGGCTCGTCAGCGCGGCGCGGGCGCGGCTCTCCGGGGGAAAGCGCTCGATCGCTCCCGGAGCCTTGGCGCCGAGCACGAACTCGATCTGCCGGAACTGATCCGACTGGAATCCACTGGCGGCCTCGAGCCGCGCTCGAAACGAGAGGAACTCCAGCGGCGTCATCGTCCCGAGGATGTCGAGCTGTGCGACGAGCACCTTGAGGATCGTCAGGATCCGTTTGAGCGTGTGCTGTGCGTGATTGGGCTTGTCGCGCTCGAGCAGGCGCGCGACGTGATCGAGCTCGTGCAGCAGTTCCTTGAACCACAGTTCGTAGACCTGGTGGATCACGATGAAGAGCATCTCGTCGTGTTCCGGGCCTTCGGAGCGAGGCTGCTGCAGAGAGAGCAGCTCTTCGAGCTTGAGGTAGCTGCCGTATGTGACGGCTGCCTGTGATGATGGTGAATCGCTCATAGTGACTCACGCGTGGCGCTACGTCGTCGGCACGAGCCGCTTCAGCTCCTCGACCCAGTGTTGGACGACGATGATGCTCGTGGGCGCAGCAGTTCCGTCGGGGCCGCCCTCCTTGATCATCAGGAACCGCTGGCCGTCGGGCGAAACATCGTACGAGCGGCCCCACCAGTTCAAGTTCGTGAAGTACCCCTCCTTCACCAGCAGCGTCGGCGTCGTGGCCGCCCACGACGAGCCGCGCGTCACTGCTACCGCCATGAGCGCACCCGTCGGAGAGACATAGACCAGCTCCTGCCCGCTCCGTGTCCAGATTGGCCGGGTCCCGCCGGTGGTCGACACCTGCCAGCGACCGCTGTTCACGTCAGGGAACGGCCGCACATAGATCTCGAACTGGCCCGAGTCGTTGGCCTCGTAAGCGAGCCAGCGACCGTCGGGCGAGACGGTTCCGTTCCGCTCGTTGAACGGGGACTGCACGAGCGGCGTCACGCGATGGGTCGCGTCCAATTCGAGCGCCATCACGTCGTTGCCCGTTGTTGGAAACTCATCAATGAAGATCAGCCGGCGGCCGTCGGGGGACACCCCCGTCGGGTACTGGGTGTCGGGACTCTTGGTCAGTTGCTCGACCGCGCCCGCGCCGTCCGCCGCCTGCCAGAACAGATTCCGCACCCCCGCTCGTTCCGATGTGAAGATCAGCCGGCGGCTGTCGGGTGTCCACACTTGAACAACATCAACACCAGGCGCGGATGTGAGGCGAGTGAGCGTCGTGCGGCGAAGATCCCAGAGCCAGAGGTCACGCTGCTGATCGTTGGCGAAGACCGCGACCCGCGTGCCATCGGGTGACAGCGCGGGAAGGAGATACGGGCGCGGCGGCGCCGGAATCGGCGTCTCGCGGCCCTGGCGGTCTACCCACACGAGCGCGCGTGGCGTCCCTTCGAGCGTTCCCGAGACGTAGGTCAGCGTGCCATCGCCCGCCACGACGGCGTTCACGCCGCCTTTGATTGTCGTGACCACGTCCGGGACGACGGTCACCGGCGTCCCTCGCGTTTCGAGACGGGCCAGATCGAACGGCACCGCACGCAGCGTGCCGGCCGCCGCGTAGACGAGATGGCCGCTCGACACGTAATGGGCGTGACTGCCGCCGCGCACGAGAATCCGGCGGGCCCCTGTCTGGAGATCCAGGACGGCCACGTCTGCGGCATCGAGGCCGCCCGTCAGCGACGTGATCGTGAACAATACGGCCCGGCCGCCGGGCAGCATCTCGGGCCAGAAGTGATCGGCTTCGCCCTGCGTGCCGTCGGGCCGCGTCAGCACGGTCACCGGCCCCCCTGCCGCGGAGATCTGCAGCAGACCGGTGTCGACGCTGTTAGTAGCGACGATGATCGTGTCATCCGGTGCCCACGTCGCGCCGCTGGAGCCAGCGGTATCGATCGTCGCCAGGGTGACCGCCGGCCCACCGGCCACTGCGACTTTCTTCAACGTGCCAAACTCGTTGTCGTGGAATCCGATCCACTTCCCATCGGGGGAAACGAATAACCCGGCTACTCTTCCTGTGAACACCGCCACCGGCGCGAGGGCGTCGAGCGCGCGGACGAAGATCTGCGTGCCCTGGTTGCCGACGTAAATGAGGCGGGAACCGTCGGGCGTGATTGTCAGGTCGCGGTCGTTCCAGCCGATGGACAGCGCCGCGGGACCCGTGGGCGTGAGCTGCAGGCGCGAGACACGAGGCGGCGTCGGCTCAGCCTGGCGCATCGCGATCCACACCAGCGTGCCGACGATCGCGCTGGTCGCGATGAGGGCCACAACAGCGACAACGGCGCGCCGCCACTGCGACACGCCGGCTGGCGCGGCCGTCTGCGAAACATCCGTCTCGAACGCGCCCTCCAGCGCCAGCCGGACGTCGCCTATCGCTTGCACCCGCTGTCTGGGATCTTTCTGCAGGCACTGTCTGATGTACGTGCGCAGCGCGGGCGACAGCGTCGCCGGCAGCTTGGCCCAGTCCGGCTCACGCTCGATGACGCGCGCCAGCGTTTCGGTGACACCCGGCCCATCGAACGCGCGCTGCCCCGTGAGCATCTCGTAGAGCACGCAGCCGAACGCCCAGATGTCGGCACGCTTGTCCGCCGGTTTCCCGCGCGCCTGCTCCGGGCTCATGTAGGCGGCGGTCCCAAGGAGCATCCCGACTTGCGTCATCGCGGGTGTGGTGATGGTTGGGGACTGCGAGGCGCTCGGTGATGCCGCGCCTGTCGGCTCCATCGCCTTCGCCAGGCCGAAGTCCAGCACCTTCACCGTACCGTCCGGTCGTACCTTGATGTTCGCCGGCTTCAAGTCGCGATGGATGATGCCCTGCTCGTGCGCCGCTTCCAGCGCGTCAGCCATTTGCTTCGCGATCGGTAGCGCCTCGGCGACCGGAATCGCTCCGCCCGCGATGCGCTGCGCGAGGTCCTCGCCCTCTACGAGCTCCATCACCAGCGCGCGCACGGCCGCCTGCCCTGAGCCTGCCGAAGGGTTGGATTCTTCGAGACCGTGGATGTGGGCGATGTTCAGGTGATTCAACGAGGCCAGGGTCTTGGCCTCGCGCTCAAACCGCGCGATTCGTTCCGAGTCGGCGGCGAACGCCTCGGGCAGGATCTTGATCGCGACGTCGCGATCCAGCTTCGTGTCGCGCGCGCGGTAGACTTCACCCATACCGCCGGCGCCGAGCGCCGACAGGATCTCGTACGGGCCGAGGCGGTTGCCGGCGGCTAGGGGCATGGGGAGCGCCACTGATTCTAGAGGCCCGCTCCTCTGACGACAAACGATCCTTCACGACTCCGGCACGTCGAGGCCGACCGCCCGCATCAGCGCGATGGCATTGCTTCGGGTCACGGGCCCCGGCTTGAGGCGATAGTCGAACTTGATCTCGCTGCCGTCGAACCAGTCCTCGAAATGCACGTTGGCGGCGCGCGCGCCGAGCCTGTCGGCGATGGCGGTCAGCGCCAGATCGTGCGTGGTGATCAGGCCGATGGCGCCGCGGTCGAGCAGACCGCGCAGCACGCCGGATGAACCGACGAGCCGGTCGTGCGAATTCGTGCCGTGAAACAGCTCGTCGAGCAGAAACAGCAGCGGCAACGGTCCGGCGGCGACGTCGGCCAGCTCACGAATCCGGGTGATCTCGGCATAGAACCGCGATCGGCCCTCGAGCAGCGAATCCTGAATGCGGAGCGTGGCGCCGATCGCGAGCGGCGACAGTCTTAGCGACGCGGCACGCACGGGCGCACCGGCGAGCGCGAGGACCGCATTGACGCCGACTGTCCGCAGCAGCGTGCTCTTGCCCGACATGTTCGAGCCGCTCACGATCAGGAGCGCCGGCTCGCCACCGAGCCTGACGTCGTTGCGCACGGTGCGTGCTGCGGGCACGAGCGGGTGCCCCAGCTCGACGCCATCGAACAGCGCGTCAGGCCGCGCGCCATCGGAGCGTGACACGATCACCGGAAACGGATCGCTCGGATGCTCGTAGCGATAGGCCGAGAGCGACGAGAACGCCTCGAACTCGCCGGCGGCGTCGAGCCATGGACGGATATGACGGCCGTGCTCGCGGCGCCAGGCCTCGATCGCCCACGCGACGTGCGTGCCCCACAGGAGCGGCAGCGACAGGACGAGGAAGTACAGGTTCTCCTGCCAATCGTGCAGCTCGACGAGCCGATGCAGCGATCGAATCGCGCGCGACGCGACGACTCCGCGCCCCCTCACCATCGCGTGCAGCGCCACAAGACGCGGCGACGAGAACCGCTCCGGCTCCAGCTGTTCCAGGAGATGTCCGAGGATGTCGAGATCGTGGGCGGCCGCGTCGGCGCGATTCAACGCCCGCTCGATCCGCTTCATCTGGGGCCAGGCGAACGCCGACTGGAACGCGAGCGCAAGCAGCAGCGGCGGCTCGAAATCGGTGATCAGCCACACCACGATGCATGACGTGGTGACGACCGTGAACGCGGCGGCGATCCACCGGAGCCACGGCGGCGACAGGATTGGGGGCGCTTCCGCCCACGCCAGCACGGCTTCCCGGTTCACGCCTGCCCGGACGTCGGTGCCGGCGAGCGAGAGCGCCTCGCGCAGGTCGAGCGCGGACGCGAGCTCGGAGACACCTTGTTGGCGATCCGCGAGCTGCGCTGGCGTCGCCGGAGCCGTCAGCCACCTGGCGAGTGTGTCTTCCCCCGTCCTGGTGCGGGCGATCGAGAGCAGCTCGAAGAGAGACCCGCGCCCGAACAGGTCGAGGTCGTTCGCATACGGGTGTCGATCGTCGGAGAAGCGCTCACCTGGTTCGCCCTTGCCGACCCATCGATCTTCGATACGCGCGAGGCCCCGTTCGTAGAACGCCATCGCGCGCGCGGCGGCGTCGCGGTCGTGGAGCACGCGGTCGTGCCGCTGGACCAGCACGCCGAAGACGACCGCCGGTAGGACGAGCAGCCAATACGACGCGAGGCCACCCCACCCAAGCGCGAGCAGCGCGACGAACACCACGAAGGTCGTCAGCCGCGCGTAGCTGTAGTTGCGGTCGAGGCGGGACAGTTGCTCGTGGGTCATCCACCGCGCCTCGAGTCGGGCGCGGTATTCGTCAGCCGGTGAAGACACGCCCTGATTGTGGCCCGGGTGGGCTCGACCGAGCGGAGAGCAGCCTCGGGCCTGGCCAAGGGCAGACGTGGGGCAGGCCAAGGCCAGGCCTGGGGCAGGCCTTGGCCAGGCCCGCTCGGGCCCTTGCCCAGGGTTCGGTTGGCATCGATATTATGTTACAGTACAAACTGAAATTAGTATTGGCTCATAGTCGAATTCGAGGTTCTACGGCGGCCGAAATCGCGTCGTCGGTGGAGCAGGCCATCGACGCCGGCACCCTCGGGCCGGGTGGACGGCTCCCGACGATCCGAGAGCTGGCCTCGACGCTGCGCGTCAGTCCAGTCACGGTTGCAGCGGCGTATCGCCTCCTGCATGCGCGCGGTCTCGTCACCGGTGGCGGCCGTCGCGGCACGCATGTGCGAAGGGCTGCGCAGGCGCATCAATCGGCTGCGACGATGAGCGAGCCGCTCGCGGGCACGGTTGATCTCGCGACGGGTAACCCCGATCCCGAGTTGCTGCCGCAGCTCGGACCTCATCTTCAGAGCCTCGCCCACATTCATCATCCGTACGGACAGCCGCTCGAATTCCGGCCGCTCGTCGCCTTCGCTGCCGCCGAGTTCGAGGACGACGGCATCCCGGGCCACTCGATCACGATCACCAGCGGCGCACTCGATGCGATCGATCGTGTTCTTCGCGAACATGTCCGCGCCGGCGATCGCGTTGTGATCGAGGATCCAACGCTCCCGGCGCTGCTCGACCTGCTGCACGCGCGGGGACTCGTCGCACAGGGTTGCCGCATCGATGACGAGGGTCCGGAGCCGGACGGGTTCCAGCGAGCACTGGGATCGCCGGTGCGGGCGGTGATCCTGACGCCGCGGGCGCAGAATCCGACCGGCGCTGCGGTGGGCGCGGCTCGGGCGAGCGAGCTTCGAAAGATGCTTCGCCGGCAGGCGGGCGCGCTGCTCATCGAGATCGATCCTGCCGGCCCGGTGTCTGGCGTCCCGGCAGTCACGTTCGTCGAGCCGTCGCGACCACACTGGGCCGTCGTGCGCTCGACGTCGAAATTCCTTGGTCCCGATCTTCGCGTGGCGGTCATGGCATCCGACGCCACCACCGCCGGCCGGGTGCAGCGTCGTCAGGCACTCGGGATCCGCTGGGTGAGTCATCTGCTCCAGGCACTGACGCTCGCGCTGTGGTCCGATCCGTCGAGCGGGCGTCGGCTCGCGCGGGCGGCTGACGTCTACCGCCAGCGACGCACGACGCTCATCGATGCGCTCGCAGCGTTCGGCATCGACTCACACGCGCGCTCCGGATTCAACGTGTGGGTGCCGATTCGTGAGGAGGCGGGTGCCGTGAGCGCGCTCGCGGCCCGCGGCTGGGCGGTGGCGGCGGGCGAGCGATTCCGGCTTCGCTGCGCGCCTGCCATCCGAGTCACCACATCGGCTCTGGCATCTCACGAAGCGCAGCGCTTTGCCGCGGATCTCGCCGCGGTGATTCGTCCGGTGGCGGCGACGTCTGCGTGAGGCGCGGCTCGATCGCGCGGTTCAGGAACTGCACCAGCGGAGCCACGCCCTTGAAGACCGTCAGCAACTCTCGATAAAACCGCGGACTGGTGGCCAGCGACGGCTCGTATTCGCACGATCCGAGGAACTGCTTGAACTGCAGGTAGTGCGCCGCCGGGTGATCTTTCGGGTAGGCCAGCGGCACGCGTGTCAGCCGCTCGCCAGTGAGCTCGCCTACCGCGCGTCGAAACGACGGCGCGGTCACCAGGCGCTGGAAGTGTGGGTACGAGCCGGCGATCTGCGCGCGAATGTCGTGCAGGTCGGCGGTCGTCGGCATGTACATGCCGCCCCCGATCCACACCCACCGCGGTTCGATCTCCATGTACAGTCCGGCGCCTTCGCCCCGCGGGAAGCTCCGCATCGGAAAGCGCGCGGCGATGTGCGTCTTGTAAGGCGTCTTGTCGCTGCTGAATCTCGTGTCTCGATAGACGCGAAACATCGACACTTTCGGATCCGCGGCCAGTTCCGGCGCAAACGACGGCAGGTCGGCCGCGAGCCGTTCGATCAGCGCGATCAGTGGTGCGCGCACGTGGCGCTCGTAATCCTCCTTGCGGGGAACGAACCAGTCGCGACGGTTGTTGCGCTTCAGCGCGCGGAGGAATGCGAGCGTCTTTGGTGTGAACATCACGGTGTCTGCACGTAATTCGTGGGAGTGTCTGCGGGCTCGGCATCCAGACCCAGAAAGCCTCCTGATTGTCGAGCCCAGAGCGCGGCATAGATTCCCTGACGTTCGACCAGTGCGTCGTGCGTGCCGTGCTCGACGATCGCTCCTCGCTCGAGCACGACCAGTCGATCCATCCGTCGAACCGTCGAGAGCCGATGGGCGATGACGATTGCCGTCCGGTCGGCCAGCAACGCCCAGAGCGCCTCCTGAATGAGCGCCTCGCTCTCGGAGTCGAGCGAGCTGGTGGCCTCGTCCAGGATGAGAATCGGTGCGTCCTTCAGAATCGCCCGTGCGATCGCGACGCGCTGCCGCTGGCCGCCCGAGAGCTTCACGCCACGCTCCCCGACCATCGTCTCGTACCCGGCCGGCAGCGATTCGATGAACTCGGCCGCGTGCGCCAGCTGTGCCGCCTGACGCACCTCCAGATCCGTCGCACCCGGCCGGCCGACGCGGATGTTGTCGGCGATGCTGCGATGGAACATCGACGGATCCTGTGGCACGTACGCGATGACATCCCGCAATGCCGCTTGTGGGATACGGTCGATCGGCTGTCCTCCGATTCGAATCTCGCCGGACTCGATGTCAGAAAAGCGGAGCAACAGCCGTGTCAACGTCGTCTTTCCGCCACCAGATCGACCGACGAGCCCGACTTTGGTGCCGGAGTCGATTCGCAGCGAGAAGTTCTCGAACAGCCGCGGCTGCTCGCGCGTGTAGCGGAACATCACGTTCCGCATGTCGACGCTGAAGTCGTCGGGCGCGAACGTGTCGGCCGGCACCGGGTCGACGACCGCGGGCGGCTCGAGCAGCAGTTCCGTGAACTGTGCCGCATCCGTCAGCGCGGTCTCGAGGTTCCGGTAGATGCGATTGAACTCCCAGACGGCTCCCGTCGCGGTCGCGTAATAGCTGAACGTGATGAACACGGCTTCCAGGCTCGCACCGCTGGCCCGGCTGGTCGCCAGCGCGACGATCAGGCCGAGCGTGTTGGTGGCGACGAACATCGGCGCCGTCACCATGTCCACGCGCATGTTGTGGTAATCCCACGAACGCTGGGCCTTGAACCCGTAGTCGAACACGTTCCGCGCGTGGATGCGCGCCTCGTCCGGTTCGCGGGCGAATGCGCGGACCGTCTCCGCATTGAGGATGGAATCGGCCACGTGGCCCGACAGCGTGTTCGACGCCGCCTCACGGACGTCCACGAGCCGCCGGCGCCGCCGGATCAACGGCAGCACCATCGCCAGCGTCGCACTCAACATCCCGATCAGCACGACGATCAACCACGGTGAGTACGACCAGAGGACGACGCTGACGAACGCGAGTGGCAAGACCGTGCCCGATACCTGGAAGCACAGCACGTCGAACACATCCTCGTAGCGACGTGCGTAGCCGAGCGCCCGCTTGGTGAGCGACCCGGCGTAATTGTTGTGGAAGAAGGCGAGATCTTTGGCCAGGAGCTCGTCCAGCGCCTCGATGTAAAGCGACTCCATGCCGCGGACCTCGGCGCGGATCATGAGCGCAATCGCCAGGCGCCACGCGATCTGCCCCGCGCACCACAATCCCGCGAACGTCAACACGTAGGGCACCAGGGACGCCGCCGACATCGGCTCGTTGCGCGCGAACGCCCCGAGCAACCGCGCGACGACGAGCGGAGGTGCGTAGTACGTCAGCACGTCGCCCACCGCGGGCAGCAGCAACGCTGGCACGGCAATATGGGCTCGGGCGCGGATCTGCGCGCCGTAGCGACGGAGGACGAGTCGCAGCGCGTTGCTCAGGCGCTCGGGATCGCGGTCGTCGTCAGAGAAGGTCGTCATGTGAATCGAGGCCGAAGATCAGCCGCACAAATGAAAAGGGCCACCACCTGCGACGACAGGTGATGGCCCTTTCGATTTCCGAGCCGGATTTCCCGGGGCGGTCAAATCACCTGTGCACGTCTCCTCGCTCGCCAAGGGCTTCCTCGGCGCGATGAATCGAAACGTAGGTGAGCCGCATGCGATTAGGAAAACACATCGACGAACGACATGTCAAACCATCTTTGGTAGCATGCTGATCCGACGTGGCCTCCAAGAAATCGCGCAAATCCACTCCTTCACTGTTTGATCTCGAAGATTCGGCCCCACCGCCGCCGACCGGCGGCACCGACGGCGTCGCGCTGCACGAAGCCGCCCAGAGCCGCTATCTCAATTACGCGCTCTCGGTGATCACCGCGCGTGCGCTGCCCGATGTTCGCGACGGGCTCAAACCGGTGCAGCGCCGCATCCTCTACACGATGTGGCAGCAGAACCTCACCGCCGACGCCAAGCACCGCAAGTGCGCGAAGGTCGTCGGCGACGTGATGGGCAGCTACCATCCGCACGGCGACGCTGCGCTCTACGAAACGCTCGTGCGCATGGCGCAGTCGTTCTCGCTGCGCTACCCGCTCGTCGATGGCTCGGGCAATTTCGGCTCGCTCGATGGCGACAGCGCCGCGGCGATGCGATACACCGAATGCCGCCTCGCCCGCATCTCCGACGAGATGCTGACCGAGATCGAGCAGAAGACGGTGCACTTCCGTCCGAATTACGACGGTACGAAGACCGAGCCCGTCGTCTTGCCCGCGCGGATCCCGAATCTGCTGATCAACGGCACGACGGGCATCGCGGTCGGCATGGCGACCAACGTGCCGCCGCACAACCTCGGCGAGGTCTGCACGGCGCTGGTGAAGCTGCTCGACAACCCGGATCTGAGCAGCGTGCAGCTGTGCCGCTACGTCAAGGGACCTGATTTCCCGACCGGCGGTCAGATTCTCAACTCCGCGGAGGAGCTGAAGGAGATCTACAAGAGCGGCTCGGGCACTATTCGTCTGCGCTCCACATGGGAAGAGGGGCCGACCACCCGCGGCAGCCAGACGGTCCACATCACCAGCATTCCGTACGCGGTGAACAAAAGCGCACTCGTCGAGCGGATCGCCGAAGTCGTGTTGTCGCGCAAGCTGCCGCAGTTGCTCGACGTGAAGGACGTGTCGACCGACGATGTGCGGATCGCGCTGGAGCTGAAACGCGACGCCGACCCGAAGATGGTGATGGCGTATCTTTTCAAGAACACGCCGCTCCAGACCAACGTCATCGTCAACCTGACGTGTCTGATCCCGACGGAAAATCCGGAGGTCGGGCGCCCCGAGCGTCTGGATCTGAAGGCGATCCTCTGGCACTTCCTGCACTTCCGGCTGGAAGTCGTCACCAACCGGCTCGAGCACGAGCTGGAGTCGCTGAAGAAGCGCATGCACGTGCTCGAAGGGTTCGAGAAGGTCTTCGATGCCCTCGACGAGATCATCAAGATGATCCGCAAGTCGGACGGCAAGGCCGACGCGGCGGCGAAGATCATGAAGCGGTTCGATCTCGACGCCGAGCAGACGGACGCCATTCTCGAGCTCAAGCTCTATCGGCTCGCGCGCCTCGAGATCCTCGTCATCCAGCAGGAGCTGGCGGACAAACGCAAGCGCGCGCGTCAGATCTCCGGCCTGCTCAAGGATGAGGACGGCCGGTGGAAGGTCGTGCGCGACGAGATCGAGTCGGTTGAGGCGCAGTACGGCAAGGGCGACAAGCGGCGCACCATCATCGAAGCGGTCGAGGAGGTCGCCTTCACCGCCGACGACTTCATCGTCGAAGAGGACAACGTCGTGATCGTGTCGCGCGACGGGTGGGTGAAGCGGCAGAAAGAGGTCCGCGATCTGTCCAGCACGCGACTGCGCGAGGGCGACTCCGTCCTGGCCGTGCTGCAGGGCAGCACGCGGGCGTCAGTCGTGTTCTTCAGCAATTTCGGTGCGGCCTACAGCTCGAGGATCGTCGACGTGCCCGCGTCAACCGGCTACGGGGAGCCCGTGCAGAAGCTGTTCAAGCTGCGCGACGGCGAGCGCGTGATCGCCGCGTTGAGTCTCGACCCGCGCGTGGCCGGCGCGATCACGGCGAAGAAGGAAGGCGACGTGCCGCCGGTGCACGCCATCGCGGTCACCAGCGACGGCTACAGCCTGCGGTTTGCGCTCGATCCGTTCGTCGAGCCGAGCACGCGATCGGGCCGGCGCTATGCGCGGCCTTCAGACAGCGTCGAGGTCGTCGGCGTTGCCCGGCTCACGGGCGGCGAGGTCATCATTGCGGCCACCGAGCAGGCGCGCGCGATGCTGTGCCGTGCCGACGAAGTCAATTTCCTGTCGGGGCCCGGCAAAGGTGTGATTCTGATCAAGCTGTCCGATGACGACCGCGTCCTCGGGTTCATCGCCTCGTCCGGCGATCGGGACATCATGCGAGTGGAAACGACTCGCGGCGCCGAGCAGACGATCAGCACGGTGAAGTACGAGGTGACCGGCCGTGGCGGCAAAGGTCGCGAGCTGCTGCAGCGCGGCCAGTTCACGCGCGTCGTCCCGCCAGACGTCGAGAACCCGCAGCCGCTGAGTACGTAGGGGCCGGCTTCAGCCGGCCCGGCGATGGGCCGCCTGAAGGCGGCCCCTACATGTACATCCCCCCGTTGACGCCGATCGTCTGTCCGGTGATGTAGGCGTTGCCGGCGAGCATCACCGCCACGTCCGCGCATTCGCCGACCGCCCCGAACCGTCCGATCGGAATCAGGTCGGGCGTCATCCGCGGGTTGTTTGCGAGCATCTCGGTCACGACCAGTGCCGGCGAGATCGCGTTCACGGTGATGCCCTCCTTCGCCAGCAGCCGCGCGTAGCTCTTGGTGGCGGCGATGACGCCCGCTTTCGCCGCCGAGTAGTGCACGGCCATCACGCTTCCGGCCTGTGCGGCGACCGAGGTCAGGTTGATGATGCGTCCCCACTTGCGTTCGCGCATGCCGGGCAGGACGGCTTGCGTCATCAGGAATACCGACGTCAAGTTCACGCGGAGGATGTCGTTCCAGCTCGCCTCCGAGATCTGGTCGAGCCCTTCGATCATCATGCGGCCGGCGTTGTTCACCAGGATGTCGGTCGGGCCGATCGCGGCTTCGGCATGGCGCACCAGATCGAGGGTCTCCAGGCCGTGGGACACGTCGGCACGCAGTGCCACCGAGCGACGGCCCATCCCGTGTATCGCCGCGACGACCGCATTCGCCTCGGTGTCTCTGGTCAGGTAGGTCACCGCCACATCGCATCCGGCTTCCGCCAGGGCGAGCGCAATCGCCTTGCCGATGCCGCGGCTGCTGCCGGTCACAATCGCCTTCTTGCCCGACAGAGGTGTGCTCATGAGGAGGTCGATATTACAGGACGGGTCCGGCTAAAGCCGGACACTACGTTCCACACGAGGTGGGTCCGGCATGGTGTTCGCTATACCGGGACCGCCAGCCCCCATTCTCCCCGCCGGGGCGGTGATTCGCGACGTGACATCGTTACAGAAATGAAAACGCTCGTACGTTCTTCGCGCGGGCACCTGAAATACACGGGGAAGATTACCCGCGAATCGTTCTCGTTGTGGGCCGACTCGCCAGGCGGCCGCAAGGCGCTCGACGACGTCGCGGCGCGGATCCGCTTTGCCCTGTTCGGCCGGATGCGTGCCGCCCGCAAGAAGGCCTGGCGCGACCTGACCGACGCCGCCCGCGCGAACACCGTTGGACTCGCCCTGCAACACGAAAGTGACGCCTATCTCTCGCGCCTCGACACGTTCGTGTTTGCCGAGGCGCTGCCGTTCGTGATGGTCGATCTGCGTCGCCTCATCGTGGTGCCGCGCGTGTTCGTCAACGGCGAGGCGCATCGCCGCATTCAGCACGCGCTGAAGGCGCAGCCATTGTTCACCGGTTTCAGCGGGGGCGATTCGTTGCGCCGCTGGTTCACGCTCGGGCTGGTCGACAGCCTGGCGAGCGCGGTGGCCGATGCGCGGCCGTCGGTCCGAAAGCCCCTTTCGGCGGGCGACGGCTGGGTCGTCATCGGCGTGGACGAAGAGTTTCAGTGGCAAGTGCCGTTCGACGGACCGGCCTGGCCGGGCCACTACTTCGTGCTCGAGCTCACGCGCCGGCCCTTGACGCGAGCGGTGAACAAGGCGGCTGCTGAGGCGATCGACCATCTGCAGAAATCGCTCCCGTCGCTCACCCACGTCGACCGCGTGGAGATCATGAGGCGGGCGGCCTTCTCGCTCGATCGGCTGTTCGGGAACGGCAAGCGCCCGATGATGTCCCGGTCGGCCTGAGGCTCAGGGGATCGCCAAAAAGCGAACAACTACGTGCCGAGGTCCGGCTAAAGCCGGACACTATGGTGAGAAATCCCGTATAATTGGCCGGTCGGCGTCCAGCACCGCTCATGGAAGTGCTGCGGAAATCGAATCGATTTCTTGCTTGAGCAGACGAGGGACGCCTCGAGTCCATTCTTGCTATCCACCTGAGTCGGTGTCCGACCAGCCTCGAACGCCCGCCCTCAACGTAGACCGGAGCTCCGCACCGGCGGAAAGTACATGACCCAAACCGATCCCCGTACCACACGCATCGCCGTGTTCATCGATTTCGACAACGTCGAGATCGGCGTCAAGTCGACGATTGGACAGCAATTCGACATCGGCCTCGTTCTCGAAGCGATCAAGGAACGCGGCGAGATCGTCACCAAGATTGCCTACAGCGACTGGAAGCGTGCCGGCGACTACAGCCGCCTGCTCACGCAGCATGCCATCCGCATGGTTCAGCGCAATCTCACACCCGGCGGCGACAAGAACGGCGCCGACATCACCATGGCGCTCGACGCGCTGGAAATGGCGTTTACCCACGATCACATCAACGCGTTCGTGATCGTCGGCGGCGACAGCGATTTCATCTCGCTCGTCGAGAAGCTCAAACAATACGGCCGCAAGGTGATCGTCGTCGGCGGCCGCCAGTTCACCAGCGTGACCATGCAGCGGAACTGTCACGAGTTCATCGCCTACGAGAACCTGGTGGGCAGCCGCGGACGCCCGGCGGAACGCGGTGGCCGGCCAGCCGGCACGAGCGACATCTCGAAGGCGTTGCCGATCGTCAAACGAGCGCTCAAGGTGCTCTCCGAACGCGAAGTCACGCCCCAGCTGGGTCTGCTGAAGAGCACGCTGTTGCAGCTCGACTCCACGTTCTCCGAGCGCGAGTACGGCGCCGGCAGCTTCCGCGATTTCATGGAGAAGATCGCGCAGAGCGGTGCGGTCACGTTGAAGCACGCCGGCCGCAGCATGCTGGTCGAGTCGCGCGAGGACGGTGCCGCCGACATCGAGGTCGTGGCTTCGCCGACCGAGCGCCCGCCGCAGACCGATCAGCGACCCTCCAGCGCAGGGCCGCAGGATGGCGAAGAAGAGGAATCGATGCCACCACCGGCGTCGATGAGCATGCAGGACGGCATTCGGGCGATCCAGCAGGCGATCGTCAACGCACCGGCGCAACCGCGCTGGCCGATGTACGTCCGACAGGCGAAGCAGTTCCTGCGGAATGCCATCGACGGTTTCGACGAGCGCAAATATGGCTTCGCGTCAGTGGTCGATTTGCTCCGTGCCGCGGGGAAGGACGGTGTGCTCCGGGTCGAGCGCGATCGTCAAGGCGCGGTCCGGGTGTTCCCGGGACCGAACCTCGCAATGAAGCCGTCGACTGCGGCGACGCCGCCGATCAATCTCGACGAGACCGTGGACGTCGGAGTGCCTGCCGAGTCGATCGTCGTCCCAGCCGAAGCCGTGAGCGCCGTCGACGAGATTCCGATCGAGGATGGGATCGTCATGGACGAGCCGCGGATGGAATCGGCGATGTCGGTGCAAGCCGAGGCGGACGTCGAGGATGATATCGAGCGGCAGCCGCCCGATCTCCCCGAGCCCGAGGAGCAACTGCGTGCTGCTGCGTCAGGACGACGACCACGGCGAAGCACCGGCGCGCGAAAGACGAAACCGGCGCCCCGCGCCGCCGCAGCCACGCGCGTGCCGAAGACACGCAAACGGCGCACCCCGCCACCAGAGTCGCCGGGCGAGTAATAGGTCTGAGGAGCGCTCTGAGTGGCGAACTACACCGCGAAAGACATCACCGTTCTCGAGGGGCTCGAGCCGGTCCGCAAGCGCCCCGGTATGTACATCGGCGGCGTCGGCATGGCCGGCCTGCACCATCTCGTCTGGGAGATCCTCGACAACGCCGTCGACGAAGCCATGAACGGCTTCGCCTCGAACATCACGCTCACGCTGCACAAGGACGGCAGTGCGATCACCGTCGTCGACGACGGCCGTGGCATTCCGGTCGACAAGCATCCGACGACGAAGAAGAGTGCGATCGAAGTCATCTTCACGATGCTGCATGCGGGCGGGAAGTTCGAGCAGGGCAACTACAAGACGGCCGGCGGTCTCCACGGCGTCGGCGCGAGCGTCGTCAACGCGCTGTCGACCGAGCTCCGCGCCACCGTGAAGCGGGACGGCGCGAGCTGGGAGATGGTGTTCAAGCGCGGCAAGCCGACCGGCCCGTTGAAGAAGCTCGGCGCGGCACGCGGCTCGGGAACGACCGTCTATTTCCATCCCGACCCGACGATCTTTCCAAAAGTCGAATTCGAGGCGCCGATTATTCGCGAGCGTCTCGAGGTCGTCAGCTACATCCACAAGGGCGTTCGCGTCACGTTCGAGAACGAGGCCGACGGCGCGAAGGAAGTCTTTCAGCACAACGAAGGGCTGTCGGACTTCCTCAAGCAGATCGTCGAGACGCGCGGCGCCAAAGCCGTGCACGAGACGGCCTTCGTGCTCGAGCGGGAGAGCGGGCCTCGGCTCGACCTCGTGCTGCAGTGGACCGAGGCGACCGACGAGCACGTTCGCAGCTACGTCAACGGCATCCCGACCGGCTCCGGTGGCACGCACGATAACGGTCTTCGGTCGGGCCTCGGCAAAGCGGTTCGCAACTACATCGACACGCACAACCTCTCACCGAAGGGAGTGACGCTCACAGCGGAAGACATTCGCGAGGGTCTCACCGGTGTGCTCAGCCTGTTCATCGAAGAGCCCCAGTTTCAGGGGCAGACGAAGGATCGGCTGAACAACCCCGAAATGCTGTCCGCGATCGATTCGGCGGTGCGTCCCGCGCTCGAGCACTGGCTCAATCACAACCGGACGATCGCCGAGGCGATCGTCGCGCGCATCATCCTGGCGGCGCGCGCGCGCGAGGCGAGCCGCGCCGCGCAAGCGGAGGTCGCCCGGAAGACGGCGACGACCGGCCGCTTGAACCTGCCGGGTAAGTTGAGCGACTGCACCAGCGCCGATCGCGACGACAGCGAGCTGTTCATCGTCGAGGGCGATTCAGCCGGTGGCTCGGCCAAGCAGGGGCGCGACCGCGCCAAGCAGGCGATCCTGCCGCTGCGCGGCAAGGTGATGAACACCGAGGGCATGGCGCTCGGCAAGGTCCTGGAGAACAAGGAGCTGGCCGATCTGATCACCGCGCTCGGCTGCGGCATGGGCAAGAACTTCGAGCTGTCGCGTCTGCGCTACGGCCGGATCATCATCCTCGCCGACGCCGACTCGGATGGTCACCACATCGCGACGCTGCTGCTCACGTTCATCTACCGCCATCTGCCGCAGCTCATTGCCAACGGCAAAGTCTTCCTGGCCCAACCACCGCTCTATCGCATCGACATCGGCAAGGAGACCTTCTGGGCGCTGGACGATGCGCACCGCGACCGGCTGTTGAAGCAGCACACCAACGGCCGCGGCAACCCGGAGATCACGCGATTCAAGGGCCTCGGCGAGATGATGCCGAAGGTGCTGTGGGAGACGACGCTCAACCCGAAGACACGCCGCCTGCTGCGCGTCGAGATCGCCGATCAGCTCGTCACGGATCGGGTGATCAACGAGCTGATGGGGAAGGACGCTTCGGCGAGGTTCCGCTTCATCATGGAACGCGCCGAGGAGGCGCAGGAGCTGGATCTCTGAAGATTGAAGGATTTGCGATCTTTGAGTGGTGATTCGTTGTTGATTTTTGAGTACTGATTGAGTGATCTATCGGGCGAATCAAGGGAAACGCGTCGATTTGGTGATTGGCGCGTACCGTGCTTACCCGCGCCCCATGACGCCAGAGCAACTCCGGGCTCGAACGAAGAAATTCGCCGTCGACGCAGTTCGCTTAGGCGCTCTTGTTCCGAGAGGGCCCGTCAGCGACCGGATTGCGACTCAGCTGACCGACGCGGCGTCTTCAGGCGCAGCCGCTTACCGGAGCGCCTGCCGCGCGCGTTCGCGCGCGGATTTCATCTACAAGCTTGGGAACTCAATCGAGGAGATCGACGAGGCGGCCTTCTGGCTCGAGGTGCTGTGCGAATCCGGCATCTTACCTGACTCGACGACGAAACCGATGTGGACGGAGGCGGATGAGTTGACGCGAATCCTCGTCCGATCTCGCGAAACAGCAAGGTCCAATCACCAATCCCGCAATCATCGATAAATCCCCAATCGCCAATCACCATTCACCAACGAATCACTATTCACTAATCACAAATCATCCCCCGCGGAACGATCGTAGAGGGCAATCAGCAATCAAAGATCACCAATCAACAACGATTCACAAATCACTAACCAACAATCAGAAATGATTCGTCTTACTGCCCCGGCTCGAGCTTCAACACGGCTCCGAACGTCTCGTCGGTCAACGCGTAGATGAATCCATCCGGGCCCGGCTTGACCTCGCGTATCCGCTGCTTCAGCTCGCCGAGGATCAACTCGCGGCCGGTTGGATCGCCCTTCGCGTTGAACTGCACGCGCTGGATGTGCTGGCCGGTGTTGTTGCGCATCGCCCCGACGAACGCATTGCCCTTCCAGGTGGGGAACTTGTCGCCGTTGTAGAACGACAAGCCGGAGATGGCGATGGCCGGCACCCAGTAGACGACCGGTTCCTCGAGGCCGGGCGCGGTGAACCCCTCGCCGACCCTCGTGCCATCGTAGTTGCGGCCGAGCGACACGCGCGGCCACCCGTAGTTCTTGCCCGCCTGGATGATGTTCAGCTCGTCGCCACCCTGTGGTCCCTGTTCGGTGGACCACAGCTCGCCCGTGACCGGGTGGAACGCGAGGCCGAGCGGGTTGCGATGACCGAGCGTGTAGATCTCTGGAAGGTAGCCAGGCTTGCCGATGAACGGGTTGTCCGGTGGGACCGAGCCATCGTCGCGGAGCCGGAGGATCTTGCCGATGTGCGATCCGGGATCCTGCGCCATTCTCGGAATGTTGCGATCGCCGAGCGTCACGTAGAGCAGACCGTTCCGATCCCATGCGAGTCGTGAGCCGTAACTGCCGCTCGCGGGTCCAACACTCTGATCGGTGCCGGGGCCGCCGTGATACGCCTTCGCGACGAGGATGTCCTTCACGTCGGTGAGCGTCGATCCGCCATCCCATCGCGCGCGCAACACCGCCGTCGTCGCATTGCCCTGCCCCTCACCGGGCTTCGAGTACGTCAGGTAGATCAGACGGTTCTGCGCGAACTGCGGGTGCAGCGAGACGTCGAGCAGGCCGCCGAGCCCCGTGGCGAGCATCTCCGGCAGCGGACCGATGGGAGTCGGGTCGAGCGCACCATTGCGGAAGACGCGCAGCCGGCCCGGACGCTCGGTGATGAGGAGGCTCCCGTCTGGCACGAACGCGATGCCCCACGGATGATCGACGCCTTTGGTCACGACCGAGACGTGAATGCGTCCGCCGCGTCCTGCTGCCAGGTCCCACGGGCCGGTGCCCAGTGTGTCAGTCGGAGCCGGTCCACGTCCGCGGGCTCCCTGACCGGCTGGCGCACCGCCGCCTCTGGCCGGCGCTTGTTGCGCGTTTCCGGGCCTACTGCCCGCAGCCATGAACACGGCCAGTCCGACGACGACGTACGCGGCGATCGATTTGTTCAACGATGTTCTCCAGGACAAGTGACGGCAGCGATTGTGCCATTGCCGGCGCCGCTCCCGCCAATCGCCGCCGGTTGACTTGTCATATTGAACTAGTACAATAGCGCCACCATGCGACCGGCTTCGTGGCTGGCGGATCTCGGGCTCGATGCGCGTCACGCCATCCGCTCGCTTCGGCGCACACCCGTCTTGACCTCCATTGCGCTCGTCATCCTCGCGTGCGCGATCGGAGCCAACACCGCGGTCTTCAGTTTGCTCGACCTCCTCGTCCTGCGCGATCTGCCGGTGCGCGCGCCGGCGGAGCTCGTCGAGTTCCTCTGGACCTACCCGATGGACCCGCCGCTGAACATCTTCAGCGTTCGCGATTACGAGAACTATCGCGATCAGAACCGCGTGTTCTCCGCGCTCGCCGGGACGGCGTCCGCCCGCGTCGAGGCGCGGATGAACGGACGCGACGCCGAGCTGGGCGTCGAATGCGTGACCGGAAACTACTTCAACATGCTCGGCGTGCGAAGCGCCGCCGGCCGGCTGCTCGTCGAGGGGGACGATCGCTCGGAGGCGCCTGCGGTTGGGGTGGTGAGCTCGAGGTATTGGACCGAGCACTTCAATCGAGGACCGGACGTCCTCGGAGCCACGGTGACGTTCAATGCCGATCTCTCGCCAGGCCGCGAGCGGCGGCTGGTGGTCGATGTACCGGTCACGGTGATTGGCGTTGCGGAGCGCTCATTCTCTGGCCTGGTGGTCGGCAACACACCTGACATCTGGATGCCGGCGAGCGTCTGTGCACGCAGAGGTCCGATCAGCCTCGCGCTGATCGCACGACTCAAGGACGGCGTCTCGATCGATCGCGCAGAAGCCGAGATGCGCGTGCTCGATCGAACGAGAATCGAATCGTTCGCACTCCGCGATCCAAGGTGGCGGGAAACCACGTTCGAAGTCGTGTCGGCCCGCTCGGGTCTCTCCACGCCGGTGCATCAACAGTTTGCCAGACCGCTCTTGGCCCTCATGGGCATGGTCGCTGCAGTGCTGCTGCTCGTCTGCGCCAACCTTGGCGGAATGCTGCTCGCGCGTGGGGCGTCGCGCCGGCACGAGATGACCGTGCGCGTCTCCCTTGGCGCGAGCCGGGCGCGACTGATGCGCCAGCTGCTCACGGAATCGATGCTGCTGTCGATCGCCGGCGGTCTGCTCGGCACCGCGGTGGCGTATCTCGAAGCCGACCTGCTCGTACGAATCATGAAATCGGGCACACGAATGATCGGCGTTCCGCCCGCCCTCGAGGCCACAATCGACGCACGCGTGCTGATCTTCACCGCCGTCGTCATTGCCGTGAGCGCGATCCTTTTTGGCCTGGTTCCGGCATGGACGGCGTTTGTCTCGGAGCCGGCAGTCGCGTTGCGCGACGGTGCCTCCGCCGGGGAACCGCGCTCTCGCCGGGCCTTTGGCAACGGGCTCGTCGTCGCACAGGTCGCGCTTTCGCTCGTGCTGCTGACGCTGTCGGGTCTGTTCGTCGGGCACTTGTCGAATCTGCGCGGCACGACGACGCTCGGATTCGACCCGACCTCCGTGCTGATCGTTCGCGTGGACGCGTCGCCGACCGGTGCAGACGGCAACGCCGCGCTGCAGCGATACAAAGAGCTGCTCGCTCGCTTCGAATCGATTCCGGGTGTCCGGTCAGCGACGGCGAGCGGAACGACGCCGATCTCGGGTGCCGCGGGAAGCCGCTTCGCGACGGTCGAAGGATTCCAGGAGGCACCGGAGACCCGTCGTCGCCTGTGGCTCAACGCCGTGGCGCCGAGGTACTTCGAGACCTTGCGCACGCCGCTGATCTCCGGCCGTGACTTCGCGTTCTCGGACGAGGGTCGTCGGGTTGCGATCGTCAACGAGGCGATTGCCCAGTACTACTTTGCCGGCCGCGACGCCCTTGGAAAGCACGTTCAGTTCGACGACGACGCGCAACCGTACGAGATCATCGGCGTCGTGGCGGATGCCAAGTACAACGACGTGCGAACGCCGGCGCCACGCACGATCTATCTGCATTACCTTCCTCGGAACCGGGTGTGGGATTTCTCGTTGCGAACGATCGGCTCGGCGGCGGCCATCGGGGCCGACGTACGTCGTCTCGTCACCGACGTACTTGGAAACGCGCGCGTCACGAAGATGACGACGCTCGCAGAGCAGGTCGATGCCTCGATCGTCCCGGAGCGGCTGATCGCCACGTTGTCCAGCTTCTTCGGTGGCGTTGGCGCCCTGCTCGGCGCACTCGGTCTGTACGGGCTGCTGGCGTACGCGGTTGCGCGTCGCACTCGCGAGATTGGACTGCGGGTGGCGATCGGAGCGCAACCACACCAGGTAATGTTCATCGTGGTGAGCAGGGCGTGCGCGCTCGTGGGCGTCGGTCTCGTCGTCGGCATTCCACTGGCGGTGTGGACGACGCAGGCCGCGGCGGCTGTCGTTGGAAACGTCCCGGCCGCCGGTCCCGTGCCCATCGCCATCGCGGGCCTCGTGACGATCGTCGTGGCGATGGTCGCCTCAGCCATCCCGGCCCGGCGAGCAATCAGCGTTGATCCGATCGCCGCGCTTCGTTCCGAGTAAGGAGATCGAGATTTAAGTGGTGGTGCTGGCACCCGCCAGCAGCTCTTCGAACGCGGCGAAGTCGACCGGTTTCGTCAAGTGGGCGTCGAAGCCGGCTTCGAGCGAGCGTTGCTTGTCGTGCTCCTGTCCCCAGCCGGTCAGCGCCACGATGACCATGTTGCGCGCGACCTCTTCCCGAATGCGGCGGCACGTCTCATACCCGTCGATGCCCGGCATGCTGATGTCGAGCAGCACGACGTCGGGCTGAAACTCCAGGATCGCCTGCAGGCCCGTGATCGCGTTGTCAGCCGTGCGCGCCGTCCCGCCGAGTTGCTCGATGACCATCGCCATCGTGTCGCCGGCGTCGCGATTGTCGTCGATGATGACGGCCCGACAGTTGATCTGGTGTACGTCGGGACGCGGCGGCGTCGGAGCCGCGCTCTCGCGCGAGAGCGGCAGCCGGATCACGAACGTGCTGCCCTTGCCAGGACCGTCGCTGTGGGCCTCGATCGAGCCGCCTTGCAACTCGATGAGCTTTCTCGCCAATGCGAGGCCGATTCCCATTCCGCCATAGCCACCGCCGTTGGCATGCTGACCTTGCGCGAAGAGGTCGAAGACGTGAGGGAGCATCTCCTTCGAGATGCCCATGCCGGTGTCGGAGACGGTGATGACGAGCTCCGCGTCGGGAGTCAACCCAATCGGGCGCGTCTCCGCCGTGATACGAACGCGACCGTACGACGGTGTGAACTTGAGTGCGTTGTGCACGACGTTCGACAGCACCTGGACGAAGCGCGTCGGATCGACGTCGATGACGCACGGTCGCTGTGGCAGCTCGAGGCTCAGATCGATGTGATTGGCGTCGATGGCGACGCGCTGCGCATCGATGGCGCCTTGCACCAGTCCGTTGAGCAGCGTCGGGGCGGGCTCGAGCGCGATCTTGCCCGCGGTGATGCGCGAGATGTCGAGCAGGTCGTCGATCAGGCGCACCATGTGAGTGACCTGGCGCTCCATCAGATTGCGAGTGCGCTCCACGGCCTCCTTCGCGTCGCCGGCGAGCCGAATCAGCTCGAGGCCCGTTCGGATGGGTGCGAGTGGATTGCGGAGCTCGTGCGCGAGCTGCGCCAGGAACTGATCCTTCCGCGCGTCGGCTTCGCGCAGCCGCTGCTCCGACTCAGCGAGCTGGAGGCGTGCTTTGACATGCTCGGAGATGTCGCGGAAGTAGCAGACCAGACCGTAGCGGCCGTCGGCGAGCGTGATGCGGTCGATGCGCCACTCATAGTATTCGGTCACACCTCGATCGATCCGGAACTCGGCGCGCTCGGGCGCGTAGAAGGGAACGCCGGTGTCGAGAGTCGTACGGAAGATGCGGACGAGCTCGTCGGCGTACTCCTTCTCCCAGAGCAGGTGCATGATCTCGTCGAAGTCTCGTCCGACGATCCCGCCCGGGATCTCGCCGAACACGGGCAGCGCGACCGGATTCACTTCCTGAATCCGGAAGTCGGCGTCGACGAGGTACACGCCCAACGGCGCCTGGTTCAACAGCGTCTCGTGCTGCTGAATGCGATACCGCAGCGCCTGCTCGGCATCACGGCGCAACCGCGCCAACACGAGCTGCGACGACACGCGCGCGGTCAGCTCGCGCGCGCTGAACGGTTTGACGATGTAATCGTCGGCGCCGGCGCGGAGCCCTTCGATGCGGGCCTCTTCACCCGCACGCGCCGACAGCAGGATGACCGGAAGCGATCGATGCCGCTCGTCCGAGCGGATAGCGGCGAGCAGGCCGAAGCCATCGACATTCGGCATCATCACATCGGCCAGGACCAGGTCCGGTGGATTGGCCGCGATGGCGTCGAGCGCGGCCTGCCCATCCGCGGCCGCCTCGACCTCGAATGTCGGACCCAGCAACCGCCGCAAGTAGTCGCGCATGTCCGCGTTGTCGTCGGCGAGCAGAATCCGCGCGCCCGACACGGTGCCGATGGCGATCGGGGACGTCTGCGGAATCTCGACCACCGTCGCGTCCGCGCGCTCGGGCCGCTCCTCTGCATCGGGAAGCCAGCGCAGCGCCTCTTCGACGAATGAGTTCGCGCCAACGCTCGTGGACGCGAGCTGACGCCGTGCCACGATCCGATCCGCCGGCAGATGCGCGGTGCCTGTAGGGACCGTCACGGAGAACGTGCTGCCCACGCCCTCCCGGCTCGACACCGCGACGGTGCCGCCATGCAGCCGAGCCAGCTCCTGCACCAGGGCGAGGCCGATGCCCGTTCCCTCGTGCGTGCGCGAGCGCACGTGTTTGACGCGATGAAACCGCTGGAACATCAGCGGCATGTCCGATTCGGGAATACCGACGCCGGTATCGGAGACCAACAGCTGGACACGGTCGCCCTGCGCTCGCAGCGCGACGGTAATCGTGCCTTCGAACGTGAACTTGAGTGCGTTCGAGAGCAGGTTCAGGACGATCTTCTCCCACATGTCGCGATCGACGTAGACCGCATCGGGGAGCGGATCGCACTCGACCACGAGGCGAAGACCGGCTTTCTCAATAGCCGAGCGGAACACGCTGGCGAGTTCCGCCGTATGCGCGGCGAGGTCGGTCGGTTCGTAGCTGGCGTCGATGCGTCCGGCCTCGATGCGCGAGAAGTCGAGTAGCGTGTTGACCAGTTTCAACAGCCGCAGGCCGTTGCGATGCGTCAGCTTCAGCGTCTCGGCCACGGCCTTGGGCAACGGCGGGTCCGCCGTCGCCAGCAGATCCTCGGTCGGACCGAGCATCAGCGTCAGCGGGGTGCGGAACTCGTGCGACACGTTCGAGAAGAACGCCGTCTTCGCGCGGTCGAGCTCGGCCAGCGCTTCGGCCCGCCGGCGTTCCTCTTCGCGTGCCTCGGCATCGGCCAGACCAGCGGCGATCTGCGCGGCGATCAGTCTGAAGAACGTGCGGTAATCGTCGTCGAGCGCCCTCATCGGGCTGATCGCCGCGACCAGAATCGCGCGCGGATGCTGCTGCCCGGGCAGCAGCACCGGCATCACCTTCGCGCGCTGCGGCCGTTTCTTCCACGCCCCGGTCGGAAGGTCGGAGAAACGCTCATCGAGATCAGAGACGACCTCGATGTGACCGGAATGCGCCACAGCACTAAGCGACCAGAGACCACCGTCGTCGAGGACGACCGTATCGGGTGCGGCTTCGCTACCTCGCTTGATCCCTGCGACCGCCTTCAGCACCGCAGTCGAACGGCGATCGTCGATGCGATACATCATCGCGAACGGGACGTCGTGCGGGTTGGCCGCGAGGATCGTCGCCGCGGCGTCGAACGTCGCCTCCTCGCTCTCCGCGCCCTTGCACCTGGCGGCGAGATCGCGCAGCGTCCGGAGCCGGCGCTCGCCGATCACCTTCTCCGTCGTTTCAATGACGGGACAGAAGATGCCGCCGATCTTGCCGTGCTCCTGGTAAATCGGGCTGTACGAGAACGAGAAGTACGCCTCTTCGAGGTAGCCTCGATCGATGTGCAGCAGCAGGTCGCGCGAACGCGTCGCTTCGCCTTTCGTGTAGACCTGCGAGAGCATCGGCGCGATGACGTCCCAGATCTCAGCCCAGACCACCGCGCCGGGCTGGCCGAGCGCCGCCGGATGCTTCTCGTGTCCGAGAATCTGCCGGTATTCGTCGTTGTAGAGGATGGTCAGGTCGGGGCCCCACCACAGGACGATCGGAAACGCGCAGTTCAGGCAGGTGCTGACCGACGTGCGAAGCGCGTGCGGCCACTGCTCGACCGGCCCGAGCGACGTCTGCGACCAGTCGAGCTCGCGCATCCGGCGCGCCATCTCAGTGGTGCCGGGGAACACGGTCTCGAGCTCGAGCGCTCGATCGTCGTGTACGGCAGTGCTGCCGTCGAGGTCGCGATGGAGAGGGCGACGGATCGACAAGTCGTCCGGCATTGTCGTGCGCCCAACTCGGCGAAGGAATACCGGGTTTACCTGAGTGCGTTGTCGTGAAGAAGCTGATCAGGCGATCGCACGGCGACGACGAGATATCGTGGGCGGTGGTTATTTGCAGACGGAATCGATCTTCTGAACGAACGCGACGATCAGCGTCGGCGCGTCCGATCGAGCCTCGCTCGATGGTGCCTTGATCTCGCCGGAGATCTCGACTTTTGCGCCAACGAACGGCGAGAACTGACTGTCGATCCCGGCAAGGCGGTAGGTGCGGGCCGTTGCGCCGGCAGCAAGCGGTGATCCACCGGTGCCGGGAGGGAGCCGATTCACACGCTCGGCGTTCGCGAGCATGAAACGCGCGTCGCTGGGCTCATTGGGATCCGACGGCGCGTTCGCGCCCTTCGTCACGGCGCGCAGACATCCGCTCACGGTCATGCGATCGCTCAGATTCGGCGGCGCCGGCTGCTCGATGCCCGGCGTCGGATTGCCGCCTGACACCAGCTTGCCACCAACCTGTTCGGCCATCGTCATCGTCGACGCGGCAACGATCGCGACAACAACCGCAATGTAGTGTCCGGCTTTAGCCGGACCGACCGCCGTCCAGTCCGCCTGAAGGCGGACCCTACGAGCCATCACGCGCCGTCGCCCTGAACTGCGAACCGACCGAGCTTGATCACGGCGGTCGGATCGGTGCCAGCGTCGATCAGCACGCCGAAGAACGGCGCCATCATTTCCTCCCATGTCATCCGGCCGAGATGGACCGTCCGATTGGGATTCGGATTGTGGCGATTCGCTGAGGAGTTGTCGTAGTGCGCGTCGACGAACAGCTTGGTGCCTTTGGGCACGCGAATCGGTTTCGCCGGCTGATAGAGCAACTGCCAGTTGAAGTCGTACTTGGGCACGCTCAGCACGATCTGCTCGCGGCCGTCTGGATACACCAGTCGGTAAGTCATGTCCTTGCCGCGCACGTGCATGTGCGGCATGAACTCGACCAGCTCGGCGTCGGCGGTGAACTCGATGTCGAACTGCGGGCTCTTGTAGTTCGGCTCGTTCGGTGGAATGGCGAACTCGGTGCCGCCGCCGACGATGCCGTAGGACATCCATCGCTTCGCCGGCGGCTCCTTCGCAACCGTGAAGCCAATGAGCGGGCGGTCGACGACCTCTTTGCCTATCGGCGTGTAGTGCACCTGGAACGAGATATCGCTTCCCGCCGGCACCAGCTTGCCTGCGCCGAACGGGCGGTAGTCATCTGCCACGCGGCCAGGGACCCAGCAATTGAAACCGCCGCCGACGTCGGTACCCGCCTGACGGCCTGATGGCACGCCGGGCGGCAGACGCCGTATGCCTGGCGTCGAGTTGTCGACGGCCGCGCCCTCGTCGTCTCGAGGCGATTCCGACCAGTTCGGCACGTAGTACTTCACCGTCGGTCGATGTGGCTGGAAGGTGAAGCAGATGTGATGCGTGACGGCGAGCACGCTCGGTTTGATCTCGAGCGAGGTGATCCAAGTGTCTTGCGTGAAGCCGCTCGGAATGGTGTACGTGATCCACTCGACGACGTCGTTCTTCGTGTGCGCGGGCACGCGGAATTCCGGGCCACGGACGATGATGTCGGGCTTGATCTGCCAACCGTCGGCGGGCCACTCGATCGCCGCCGGCGCGTCCTTCGGATTGCCTTCGAGCGCGCCGGTGTCGGCCCATCGCGCGATCGTCTCGATGTCGCGCTGCGCGAGCGAGCGGTCGTTGGCGAACGTGCCGTGCGCCGGGTCGGCAAACCACGGCGGCATCTGCCGGCTCTCGACCTTCGTTTTCATCGCGCGCGCCCACGGGCGTGCGTCGCGGAAGGTCAGGAGCGACATCGGCGCCACCTGGCCAGGGCGATGGCACGACTGACAGTTCTTTTGCAGGATCGGCAGGACGTCTTTGTGGAAGGTGACCTGCGCATCGGCTGCGGCGGTGCGGCGGTGACTGGCGGCTACCGCGACGGCGAGGACGAGACACGCGACGACCGCGTAGCGCATGGGTGTCTCCCTGGTGTAAGCGTCCTACGTTAACACGGCCGCTATCGCAATCCTCTGAAGAACGCCCGGATGTCGTCGACGAGCAACATCGGCTCCTCGAGCGCCGCAAAATGGCCGCCGCGCGGCATTTCGGTCCAACGCGTGAGGTTGTACGCGCCCTCGACCCATCGTCGCGGCGCGATGCTGATTTCCTTCGGGAACACCGCGCACGCGGTGGGGACGTCCACACGCCGTGCCGCCGCCGGCGCGCGCTGGTTCTCGTAGTAGATGCGCGCCGACGAAGCGCCCGACTGCGTCACCCAGTAGATCGTGATGTTCGTCAGCAGGTCGTCCCGTGTGAACGACTTCTCGACGTTGCCGCCGGAGTCGGACCAGGACCGGAACTTCTCGACGATCCACGCCGCGAGTCCGGCCGGCGAGTCGTCGAGGGCGTAGCCGACCGTCTGCGGTTTCGTGCTCTGCTCCAGGAAGTAACCACGCTCGGTGTCGAAGAAGGACTGCCGCGCGCGCGTGCGCTCCAACTCCGCCGCCGGCACACCTTCGTTGGGATCCTTCACTCCAGCGGGCGGACCGGCGAGACAGAAATTGAGATGCACGCCGGCGACGTGGCTCGGATCGTTCAGCGCCGCAAACCGGCTGATCGACGCGCCCCAGTCGCCGCCCTGGAGACCGTAACGCGCGTAGCCGAGACGCGTCATCAATGTGGGGATGATGCGCGAGATCCGCTCCGGCCCGTAGCCGCGCTCGGTCGGCTTGCCGGAAAACGCGAAACCCGGCAGCGACATCGCGACGACGTGAAACGCATCGGCCGCGTTGCCGCCGTACGCCGTGGGGTCGGTCAACGGTCCGATGATTTTGGTGAACTCGACGATCGACCCGGGCCAGCCGTGGGTGATGACGAGCGGAAACGCGTTCGGATGCTTCGAGCGCTGGTGGATGAAATGGACGTCGAGGCCGTCGACCTTCGTCGTGAACTGATCGAACCGGTTCAGCCGTGTCTCAGCGGCCCGCCAGTCGAACCGGTCGCGCCAATACGCCACCAGTTCTTTGAGATACGCCAGATTCGTCCCGTAATCCCACTCCGAGCCCGCGATCTCCCCAGGGAGGCGCGTCCGCGAGAGCCGCTGCTTCAGATCGGCGAGCACGGCATCGGGAACGTGGATCTTGAACGGAACGACGGCGTCTGGTCGCGCCGTTTCGGCCGCGCGCTGGGCGGCAACACGGGCCGGCGCGACACCACTCAACGCAAGTGCCATCACGAGCAGGCAGGGGGCGCGCCTGAACATAGGAACACTCGGAACTCCGGAACTCCGGAACTCAGCGCCTATTTCTCTCCTTCGCGATCTCGCTTCCTCCCGAAGCTCAGAGAGTTGGCCATCGCGTAGTTCCCCTCATTGCAGGAGTACTCGAACATCTCGTAGCTGTCGTCGCGGTTGAGCGGGAGCGAGACCGTCCACGGCTTCGAGTAGACCTTCGGGTCCTCGATCGTCACGCGGTAGTCGATGGTGTTTTCCTCGGTTCGGGTAAAGCGTTCGACGATGCGCATCGACTCGCTCTGCGGAATACCGCGCATGCGTCCGGTGGCCGCACTCGACGCGATCGACCCCTTGTTGTTGTAGTTCGTGCTCTCGACGACCAGCGTGTTGCCTTCCCAGCGGCCGCGCGGTTCGCCGTTCCAGTGACGGATCCCTTCGCCCAGCTTCGGGCGGCCGTCGATCGGAATGATGCGCGTTTCGTGGATCATCTCGAACACCATCACCACGTAACCCGGTGTCTGGATGATCTGATAGGCGTTGTTGTATCCGGCCGGGAACATGCCGGCGGGATAGCCGCGTGTGATGCACCGCACCCACGGCGTCTCGTGCTCGGGCGCATCGGGAAGGTGCGCGAGATCGTAGTCGCGCTTGTCCTCCGCCCACTTCATCACCGGCACGCGACCATCGGGTGGGTCGATCACCATCGAGCGGCGCCGCGCGCTGACCTTGTGGTTGTGGTCGGCGAACTCCGACGCCGGGCCGACGTTGGCACCGGCCGCCGCGTTCGCTTGCGGCGGCGCCGGCTTGTCGATCGGCGCCTCGAACGGCGTGCTGTCGAAATTGATCCAGGTGCCCTGGATGTCGGGCTGGCCGTCGGGTGTTCGAGTCAGGGTCCAGTGCGTCGACGCTGCACCGGCGGCTGGGGTCGCGGCCGGCTTCGACGCGGACTGTGCGCCGATGATCGACGCACTCATCACTGCCACCACCGCGCTTGCGAGCACAGCTACGAAGGGTCGGTACCGGGACGTCATGGCGTAGGTCCTCCCTGGGATGTGGATCTTACCCGGGAACTGCCGAACTCCGGAACTCCGGAACTCTGGAACTCTGGAACTTGTGGAACTCTGGAACTTGTGGAACTCGAAGTACACTTTAGATTCCGCTGTCGCGATGGCCGAGTCCAGGGTTCAACAGAAGAAATTCGACAGATCTATCATTGAAGGTCCGATCGGGCCGGCCGTCTGGAAACTCGCCTGGCCGACCATGCTGCAGAACGCGATCGCGGGGCTGCAGGGCATCATCGACCATGCGATGGTTGGCCACTTCGTCGGCTACACCGCCAACGCCGCCATCGGCGTCAGCTGGCAGATCATCCTCGTCGTCATCGTCTTCGTCAGCTCGACGTTCACCGGTATGGCCGTGCTGGTGGCGCGCTTTGCCGGCGCCAACCAGCCTGACAAGGTCAACCGGGTCGTCTATCAGGCGTTTCTGACCGCTTTCGGCATCTCCGTGATTCTCGGTGCAGTCGGCTACTTCGCGTCGCCGGCGTTGCTCAGGCTCGTCAACGCCGCTCCCGAAGTCCAGACCGAGGCGCTGCCATTTCTCCGTGCGATGTTCATGGGGATCTTCGGCATGACGACCTTCTTCATGCTGGGCGGCGCGTTCCGAGCCGCCGGTGATCCGCAGACGCCGCTGCGGCTCGGCGTCGCGATGACGATCCTCACGATCGTGTTCAACGTCATCCTCATTCCGGCGTTCGGGACGATCGGCGCGGCGTTCGGGACGATCGCGAGCAGCACGACGGTCGCCCTCTACGGCATCTGGCGCATCATGCGCTCTGGATCGGTGATCCACTTCGATCGCGGCATGGAGAAGCGCCCGGACTTCGGGGTTATCCGCTCGCTGTTTCGATTCGGCCTGCCGACCGGCGTGCAGGGCATCGCGATGAACATTGGCGGTGTCTTCCTGCTGCGCTTCATCGGGTCGCTCGATCAAAGCGCCGCGGCGCAGGCCGCTTACGCCGTCGGCTACACCGAGCTGTTCTCGCTGATCACGTGGACGTCGGTCGGACTGATGGGCGCGTCAGCGACCATCGCCGGTCAGAACCTCGGCGCCGGAAACCCGCAGCGCGCGATGGACGGCGTCAAAGTGGCGTCGCGGATCGGTCTGGCCGTCGCCGCCGGCATTGGCCTGCTGTTCATCCTCATTCCCGGCTATCTGCTCGCGATCTTCGGAATGAAAGAACCGCTCGTGCTCTCGATCGGACGGCAGCTGCTCGGGTTCCTGAGCGTGTCAGGGCTCTTCATCACCGTCGCGCTCAGCTACACCGGTGGCCTGCAGGGCACCGGCGACACGCGGAGTCCGCTCTATATCTCGATCATCTCGCAGGTGATCGTGCCGCTCGGCCTGTGCACGCTCCTTCAGGTGGCCTACGGCCTCGAGCCCGCGCACATCTGGTCGGCAATCGTCGTCGGCCATCTCACCCGAGCGTCTCTGAGCGTGATGCGGTTCCGACAAGGAAAGTGGCGCGCGATCGCCGTAGATATCGAACCAGCGAGGCCGTAATCGTTGTAATTCAAAATGCAAAATGCAAAATGCAAAAAGAGAAACGGAGGCACCTTCTTGACTCGTTAGATCTTGCGTACCTCAAGATTCGAGACAGTGGGGTTCAGGCGCGAAATCGAGGAATTGCCTCTCGGCTTAGCACATGCATCTGTAGAGGTGCATGACCGATCACTCACAAGACATCCGCGACCGCACGTTCGACTTTGCTTGTCGAATCGCTCGCTTAGCTTTCCGCCTTGAGCCTCAGTCCCGCATTCGTTCGATCGTCGACCAGTTCCTGCGTTCCGGAACATCCATCGGCGCTAACCTCGAGGAAGCAAAGGCCGGTTCATCCAAACGCGATTTCGTCAGGTACTTGGAAATCGCCTTAAGAGAGGCTCGTGAAACCGTGTATTGGCTCAGAATCTGTATCGAGCTCAAAGTTGCGTCACGTGACGAGCTGGAGCCGCTCCGGAACGAAGGCGAACAAATCGGGCGTATTCTGGGAGCGACAGTCTCGAACACCAAACGGCGAATGGCACTGCGAACGACAGCCTTCTGGGCCGCTTTCGCATTTTGCATTTTGCATTTTGCATTTTGAATTTTGCATTACTTAGCCCATGAGTCATCCGAGAATCCCGCCGCCCGTCAACGATCAGAACAAGTCGTACCTCCCGGGATCTCCCGAACGAGCTGAACTGAAGGCGCGGATCGCGCAGATGGCGTCGGAGCGCGTCGACATCCCGATCGTGATCGGCGGCTGCGAGATCAGGACGGGG
>Ga0207428_10000802_pt1 | contig 35536 bp, 30 predicted proteins | sample RhiMethybrSRZTD1_FD_187600 | JGI IMG/M metagenome (GOLD analysis project Ga0207428, IMG submission 187600) | Populus rhizosphere microbial communities from Tennessee, USA - Rhizosphere MetaG P. TD hybrid SRZTD1 (SPAdes) (version 3) | ecosystem: Host-associated > Plants > Roots > Rhizosphere >...
CCCGCCGGCGGCCGCGCACACCATGGCCATCGCCGCCAGCGTCGGTGTGCGCATGGTCATGTCGCGCTACCTCTTGATGAACTCGACGCGACGATTGTTCGCTTTTCCCGACGGCGTAGTGTTGCTGTCGATTGGTTGACTCTCGCCCTTGCCGTCGGTGTCCATCCTCGCGGCGTCGATGGCGAACTCTTTCGTGAGCGTGGCCTTCACCGCCGCCGCCCGGCGCCGCGAGAGCTCCAGATTGGCGGCCTCGTCGCCGTCGCTGTCGGTGTGGCCAACGATCTGCACCTTCACGGCCGCGTTCTCGCTGAGCACTCCTGCGATCTCTTTCAGCGAGCCGTACGACTCGGCCTTGATACGGTCGCTGTTGACGTCGAACAGGATCCCGTGGCTGACCCACTTGCCTTCCGTCAGAATCTTGTTCCGCGTGTCGGGGGCGCCCGTCGCGATGCGAAGATTCGTGAGGTAATAGATGTTGTCGCCGTCCACCTCGGGCACGTAGAAGAAGATGGAGTTGAGCGTCGCCGTCGCCGCCACGCCGCGCGGCACGTCCCACACTTTTTCCTGATTGATGTACACCCGAACCCGCTGGCGCTGCCGCCAGACCGAGATGTGGATCGGATTTCCACTCTTGGCCGCCAGTTGCGGCGTGGTGGTCTGATTGGCTGCCACAGTATCGCTGTCCTGACGAGACGTCATTTCGGATGCGCCTTCGGTCGGTTGCGGCAGCGCGGTGAACTGAAACGAGTGCGCGTCCGTCCTCCAGTCGGCCGGTGACTTCAGGTTCTGGAGCTGCACCAGCGCGATGAGGAGCGCCCGCCCTTCGAACGTCGGCGGCACCGTCAGGTCGAACTCGAACGTGAAGTTGTCCGGCAGCTCCTTGACGAATTCAGGCGTGAAATAGCCGGCTTTCGTCAGCTTCAGCCAGCGGCCGCTCTTGCCCGCGATCGTCACGATCTCGGCCGCCCCGTCGGTATTCCACTTGCCGGGAAAATCGCCGATCGTGTCCTGGGTGAAGTCCTCCAGGGCCACGACCTTCTCGCCCGGAACGAAGTCGAACTTGCTATACGACTGGAAGCTCGGGGCGGCAGCTTCCTGTGCCGCCGCGGTGCCGGCAACCGGACCATACCAGCCAGCGAGCGCCGCAGCGACGCAGCTGACGACGACGGCAGCCATCGATCGCGTTCGTCGTGTCGTCATATGGACCTCTCACGACAGACACGAATCGATGCTCAGGCCCAGTGCCGACGAGAGAAACAACCCGAGCGACTGCAGGCTGTCGTCCGGCAGCACGCCGAGGTCGTGCAGCAGACGGGCGACGTTGCGAAGCCCGAGCCGCGGGTTGTCCTGGTGGCTCGCGTGGTAGCCCATTTCGCCAAGCCTGGCGAGTGCCTGCGTGGCCTCACCCCAGCACGCCTTCTCATTCCGCGCGCCCAGGGCCGACCACCCGGTTGCGGCCGCGACGGCCCCCGATGACAGCGCTGAGGACGGAGAGGTGGGACTCGAGACGGACCCCGGAGTGCATCCCGCACTGACGACGCTCGCGACGCAGATGAACAGGGCAATGGCTCGCATGTTCGGGCTCCTTGGTGTCGCCCGCGGAAGACGCCGCGAGGACGGTCGCCTCCTAACGCGTCATTCGCAAGGAAAAGGTGCCAACCGTGGCAGAATCCGGGGCGGTGAGCGAGCCGTCTGGCAAGGACCCCGACATCACGGAACTCCTGCGGGACTGGCGATCGGGCCGGGAGCAGGCGCTCGATCGATTGATGCCAATCGTCTACGGGGCGTTGCGCGCGATTGCGTCGAAACACCTGGCCCGCGAACGCCGCGACGGCACCCTGGCGACGACGGCGCTCGTCCACGAGGCCTACGTCCGGCTGATCGATCAGCGGGACGTCGACTGGCAGAACCGCGCGCACTTCTTTGCGATTGCCGCACGCGTGATGCGGCGGATCGTCGTCGACGAAGCGCGGCGGCGAAAACGGGAAAAGCGTGGCAGCGGGGTCACCCCGCTGCAACTGGAGTCGGCCGACGTGGTGCCGAGTGGCGGCGCCGGTCTGCCGATGCCAGATGTGCTCGCGCTCGATCGCGCCCTCGCGGAATTGGAGGCGATGGATCCGAAGCAGGGGCGGATCGTTGAGCTCAAGTTCTTCGGCGGATTGACCGTCGAAGAGATCGCCGCGGTCATGGACGCCTCGCCTCGGACGATCAAACGTGAGTGGGCGGTGGCGCGAGTCTGGCTGTATCGCGCCCTCCACGAGGGGGCGCCGCGAGACGCCGATCGCTCAGAGGGATTACGTTAGTTGCCGTCTCGCACCAGCAGACGCTGAAACTCGGGCTCGTCGTGCAGGATGGCGAAGTCGGGGTCGCGCTGCAGGATGTCCACATGCCAATAGCCGTTCTGGATGGCTCGCCGCAGCATCCCGATGGCTTCGGTCTTCAGTCCCAACAACGCGTAGGTGCATGCCGCGTTCAGCAGGTTGCTCGGGTCGTCCGGATCGAACGCCACCGCTATTTCCGTCTCGCGCAGCGCGTCTTCGCGGCGACCCTGATGCGCGTAGGTCCCTCCGAGCAGGACTCGGGCGCGTGCATTGTCCGGCGCCCAACTGACCTGCCACTCCAAGACGCGACGCAGTTTGGCGTTGAGCGCCACGGCCTTGTCGTGCTGTCCGAGACGTCGCAGGACGGACTGGTACGGGAGGTAGACGTAGTAGTCGTGGCCACTGATCTCGATGGCGCGATCAGCCAGCGCGGCAGCTTCGTCCAACCGGTCGAGCACGTGGAGTGCCTGACCGAGCACGGCGTATGCACCGTCACAATCTTCCTTCTGTTCGAGCGCCAGGTGCGCGAACCGGATGACCTCTTCGTACTCTTCGTGCGCGTAGTGAAGGAGGGCGATCGCTGCGAACGCCTCTGCCAGGCGTGGGTGCAGCACGAGCGCCCGTTCGGCCGCGGCCATGCCGCGGTGCAGCCACTGATCGTCGCGTTGGTAATACCGGTGGATCCTGCCGCAGGTGTGGGCCAGGGCGGCGTGGGCGAGAGCGAAACGGGGCTCCAGCGACACCGCTCGTTCGAACATCTCCACCGCTGATTGGAGATCGCGTCGAGTGCCTCGCCAGTACAATCCTTGGCCGCGTTGATAGAGCGCGTACGCCTCCGGAGCGACGGCCGCATGACGACTCGACACCGCGGTGACAACGCTCCGATCGTCGCTGCCATGTTCGGAGGCACCCGCGAGCGCGGCGCTCAGCGCCCGCGCGAGCTCGCTGCCATCCCGATACCGATCCAGCGGCTCCTTCGACAGGCAGTGCGCCACGACTAGCTGGATGCCATGCGGGACGCCCGCTGGAAGAGGCACCGGCGTGTCGTGGAGGATCGCCGCGGCGAGTGCCGACATCGACGACCCAGCAAAGGGAAGCGAACCGGTCAGGAGTTCCTGCAGCACGCACCCGAAGCTCCAGACATCGCCGCGCTCGGAACCGGCCTCACCCCTGAGCATCTCAGGTGCCATATACACGGGCGTGCCATGTGGCGACCCGCTCGCGGGCGTCTTCTCGGTCTCGCGACTCAGACGCCGGGCGACGCCGAAGTCGAGCAGCTTGGCTCGTTGATCGCGCGTGATCAGAATGTTGGCGCTCTTCAGATCTCCATGGACGACGCCGCAGGTATGGGCGTGCGCCAGTGCCTCGGCAATCTGACCGCCATAGCGCAGCGCGACTGCGATCGGTAGACCGGCTGGGCGCGTCAGGCTGCTGAGCGGGCGTCCGTCGATCCATTCCATGACGATGTACGGATTGCCCTGGAACTCGCCGAAGTCGAACACGGTGCAGAGGTGCGGGTGATTCAGTGCCGAAGCGCATTGCGCTTCGCGCAGCAGCGACGAGCGCGCGGTCGCGTCGAGCGAGACATCGTCGACCAGCTTGAGCGCCACGGCCCGCTCGAGACGCGTGTCGAAGGCGCGGTACACCACGCCCATACCCCCGCGACCGATCTGTTCGTCAATCCGATACGGACCGACCGACTGGCCCGGTTCGAGCGCGCGCAGCGCCACATGGTCCGCGATCATCTCGCTCAACCGATCGGCCCACCCGCTGGTGGCGTCCACGTCGGCTGAGAGCAGGAATCGCACTTCGCGGAGGAGTGCCGGGTCGCTCTTCGAGTTGGCGAGGAACCGCTCGCGGTCCGCGGCTGGAATGTCTGCGGCGGCTTCGAACAGGGCTTTCACTTGCGCCCATTCGTCAGGACGCATTGCTCAGCGCTTGCGCCTTTCTTCCTCCCGATCCTTTTGATCCTTCTCGTTCTTCCCGACGCCGAACACCCGGGACCAGAAGCCGCGCTTGCGCGGGGCCTGCGGCGCTTCGACTTTCGGCGTGGCGGCGGCGGGCTCGGCGGCTGCACTGGAAGGTGGGGGCGCATGGGCCGCTGCCGGCTCCGCGGCGACCGACGGTTTCGGAGAGAACAGGGCCGCCAGCGCACGCAGCGGATTGCCGATCACGTGCCCATGAATGGGGCACGTCTCGGTTGGTTCCGTGCCAACGACGAAGTTCTCGTAATACGTCATCGACTGGCGCGTCTCTTCGCCGGACCCGTCGACCGCATCGCGACAGGAGTCGGTCGCCAGCTTGCCGCTGAGACGGCAGATGCGCGCGGTCGTGATGTTGCGCGGGCGCGCCAGCCAGTCGGGCTTGTCGTTCCGCGTCGCCTCTTTCATGAAACTCGCCCACAACGGCACCGCGAGATCCGCGGCGTAGCCGCGGCCGATGATCGTCCGCGGCTGGTCGTAGCCAACCCAGACACCGGTGGCCAGATGCGGCGTGAATCCGATGAACCACGCGTCGTGATAGTCGTTCGTCGTCCCGGTCTTCCCAGCAGCCGGCAGCAAGAACCCGTCGCGGCGCGCGGGCCAGGCCGTGCCCGAGTTGATGACGTCAGCCAGCATTTCAGACATCTGAAATGCCGTGGCCTCGCTCACGGCGCGCTGCTGCACGTGGTCGTCGTTGTAGAGCACCTCGCCGGTACTCGTTTCGACGCGGCGGACGAGCACCGGCGTGGGAACGAGACCGCCATTGGCAAAGGTGGAAAATGCCGCCGTCATAGCATCGAGCGTGACTTCGCCGGATCCCAGGGCGAGAGACGGGACGCTCGGCACGGATCCGACGCCGAGCAGCTTCGCGTATTCAACGGTGACCGGAATGCCAACGTCTTCGAGCATCCGAACGGCGGCTCGATTGCTCGACGTGCGCAGCGCGGTTCGCATCGTCATGGGCGACCCGTCGGAGTGTTCGTCCTCGGGGACCCAGGCGCCCTGCAGCGTGATGATCGGCTGATCGAGATCGGTCAGGAGTGTGGCGGGAGAGAAGCCACGTTCGAGTGCCGAGGCATACACAAACGGCTTGAATGCCGAGCCTGGCTGGCGTCGAGCCTGAGTCGCCCGGTTGAACGAGCTCTGTGCGAAATCGCGTCCGCCGACCATGGCGCGCACATGACCGGTGCGCGGGTCCATCGCCACGAGCGCCGCCTGTAGCATCTGATCGTCGATTCTCGTGGTCGCGGCCTGACGCTTCTCGATGGCCGCGATCGCCTTCACGACCTCCGCTTCGGCCGCCTTCTGCATCTCCAGATCGATCGTCGTGTAGACCCTGAGCCCGCCCTGGTAGACGCGTTCCCATCCAAATCGCTGCACGAGGAACCGGCGAACTTCCTCCTTGAAGGCCTGTCCGTAGTCCTCGCCGGCTCGCAGCCCGTCGTTGAGCACGACCGGGGTCTTCAACGCCGACTCGTACGCGGCGCGATCGATCATCTTCTCGTCGCGCATCGCCTGGAGCACGACATTGCGTCTGGCCCTGGCGCGCTCGAGACTGACGGTCGGCGCATACGTCGATGGTGCCTTGACCAGACCGGCAAGCAGCGCTGCTTCTTCGAGCGAGATGTCGGCAGCATGCTTGCCGAAATATCCGAGCGAAGCCGCCTCGACGCCGTAGAGTCCGTCTCCGAAGTAGACCTTGTTTAGATAGAGCGTGAGGATCTCGGCTTTCGTGAATTGCCGCTCCAAGCGTGTCGCCACCAACACTTCCGTGAGCTTCCGTCGGATGGTCTTGTCCGGCGTGAGGAAGCTCTGTCGCACCAACTGCTGCGTGAGCGTGCTGCCGCCCTGGGCCAACCGCCCCTCGAGCAGATTGTTCAGCGCGGCTCCGGCGACACGAACGACGTCGATGCCCGAGTGATCGTAGAAACGCTGGTCCTCAATGGCGAGAATCGCCTGCACGAGCCGAGGTGAGACCCGCGACAGCGGCACGTCGATGCGCTGTTCCCGGAAGATCGTGAAGGCCGGACGATCCTGGGCGTCGAACAGCGACGTCGCCTGCGCCATCGTGCCGATGCCGCGCAACGCTGCCTGATCGGGGATCGAGCCGAGCGCACCCATCACGAGCCAGACGGCGACGCTGACACCAAGGAAGGCGGTGATCGCCGCGGTAATGGCGAAGGCGGTCGTGAATCGCGGATAGCGCGCGGACGTGGCGTGCACGCGCGACGCTATCCGGACATAGCGGCCGCGAGCGGCGTCGCCAAAGGCGAACGTCCTGGGAAAACGAGCGCGACCGTGGGCAAGCATCTCGTCATAGCGGGCGCGAGCCGCCCGAGCGTGCGACGTCCACATATTTCAGTATTGTCCCATCCTCTGGGCGCGATTGGGCTCATCCACGTGGCTCTAATTCTCAACTGCCAAAGGGCTTGACGCATCAGGGGAAACATGGAGTCGCTGCCCGGTCACAGTCGAACCGCTTGCGTGCGCCCATATCTGCGTTGGCCAAATCATTGCGTGCCATGTGAAGAATGCGCGCGAAACGGCACGTCGTTATCGAACGTCGAGCGCGAATCAAGCGGGTCGGGCTGGCGCTGCTGCCATTCCTGCTCGTATCGGGCTGTGCCTCTCGTTCGGCGCCGCCCGCCGCAACAGTCGACAAACCACGGGGGATCCTCGAGGTCCGTCAGGGCCTGGCCTCGTACTATGGGCCGGGATTTCACGGTAAACGGACTGCCAGCGGCATCGTGTTCGACCAGGACGCCATGGTCGCGGCACATCCCAGCTACCCGTTCGGAACCGTCGTTCGCGTTACAAATCTCGCCAACAAGCGACAGGTCGTCGTGCGCGTGGTGGATCGTGGCCCGGCCAAAGGGCCGCGCGCGGAAGGCGTCGTGATCGATCTGTCATCTGGGGCGGCGTCGGACCTCGGTTTCGTGCGGCGCGGCCGCACGCGGGTCCGTCTCGAAGTTCTGCGCTGGGGAGCGTGACCACGCCTCTCTGAATTGCGTCGACCGGGGCGCGTCCGTCGAACGTGGGACAGTATCGGTGTGATGTTGTGGGTGGGTGCGATCCTGCTCGCGTTCCTCACCGCCAAGCTCGAACGTATGACGAGCGCGCCGCAAACGTCGACGTAGGGCCACCTTCAGGTGGCCCATCTGGCATGGCGATCGCGACCCGTTACGAGCTGTGGCGTCGGTCATCCGCTCGACGTGCATGGCGCGGATGGTCGTCTTCAGGTCTCACCTCGTGTCGCTCGATCGGTTGGCGTCCGGCGTAGCGACGGACCGCATAGGGGTGCACGTACGTCGTGCGGTTCGCCCACGTTCGTTCCCATGGCGTGCGGTTGATGATCACCGTGTGGCTCGGCCACACGAGACGCGCGCCGCTCCATCCCCACGGGTCGAAGCCGACACCCAACCTGACGCCGGGGCCGAAGCGGATCGCCGTCGCAACCGCGAAACCGCGTCGTGGCGCCGCAAAGACGATCCGCGGATCGTAGAGCGGGACGGCGATGACGCCGGGGCCGATTGGCCTGATCTCGATAAAGGGTGTGCTCGTCACGATGACCTCGTTATTCGAGCGGAGGTAGCCGTACTTCCACGCGTCGTGTCGCATTCGCTGCACGGCGTCCATCACGTCCGCGTGTTCGGCGAGAACGGCGTCGCCCAGCTCCTGAGTCCACGCCATGTCGTCTGCCATCATGTGCAGCACCGACGGAAAGGGCAGCAGCGCCTGCACGCTCGGGTCCCAGGGCAGTTGATCGGCGACGATGGCCTCGGTCAGTTGAGCGCCGGTGTAACGGTGATGGGTATCCGCCCAACGCGCGGCGTCGGGAATATCGTCCGGATAGGTCGCGGCAGCCATCACCTGCGCCAGCAGGGGATCCGGATACAACGCGATCGGCGACACGATGCGATCGAGCTCGGCCGGAGAGTACGAGGGTGTCCCTATCCCCGGAAGCGGCGCCTGAGCGCGGGCCGTGGCGGCGTGGAGAATGGCCGCAAGAAACAGTGCAAGTGGAAACGATAGGCGTTTCATGAGTTCTCCTTCACCTCGATCTGGCGCTTTCGACGTGAACGAGTGATGAATTCAGGATTAATTCGAACCGCGCTACGATACTCATCCGTCTCGAGACAGGAGCAGTCGTATGCGGACCACATTTCCCTCCCTCATTGCGGTCATCGCCGTCGTGTGTGCAAGTTGCTCACGGGGGTCCGGACCCACGTTCGATAACACGGATGTCGCTCGCATCAAGCAGGCGATCGAGCGGCTGCGAACGGCGTTCAACGCCAAGGACCCGACGAAAGCGGCCGCCCTGTACTCGACGACTGCGGCGGTGATGCCGCCCAACCGGCCGCTCATGCGCGGTCGTCAATTCGTCGAGCAGTACTACAAGGATCGATTCGCGGAGGGCGCCACGAATCTCGAGCTTCAAGCGGCGGACGTGTCCGGCCAGGGCACCCTGGCCTATGCGAGCGGGGACTATCGCCTGAATCTGGTGCCGGAGAGGGGAGGGCCGTCGCGTCTGGATCGCGGCAAGTTCCTCTGGATTTTCCGCGAGCAGAACAATCAGTGGATGATTGAATACGTCATCTTCAGCAGCGACTTCACGGCGCCCCCGCCGGCCTAGCATGCCCTGCGAAGGCGGCTTCCGACGCCAATCAGTCCCGGGGACACCGTGATCGCCGCGGACCCGTGCCGCTCGAGGTTGGATTAGAATCGGCCGGTTTCGAGACCGACATGAAATCCTGGGCCGCCGCGATCGTGCTCGCGCTGGTCGCGTCCGCTTGCGGAAGCACCAGCATCGGCCCCGATCCGCCTCCTCCGCCGCCGCCACCGCCCCCGCCGCCGCCAACGACGGCCGTTTTCGTCGGGGCCGGGGACATCGGCTGGTGTGGCCCCGACGGTGGACCCGAGCAGACCGCCAGACTGCTCGACGGCATTACAGACAAGACCGTGTTCACGACCGGCGACAACGCTTATTTCGACGGGACATTTCAGGATTTCCTGCGCTGCTACGACCCTAGTTGGGGACGGCACCGGGATCGCACGCACCCGGTGCCGGGCAATCACGAGTACAACTCCGCGGCGTCGGGCTATTTCGACTACTTCGGTGAGGCCGCCGGCAACCGGGGCGAAGGGTGGTACTCCTATCGTTTGGCGGCATGGCATGTGTTCGCGCTCAACAGCGAGACGTCCGCCTTTCCTGGATCGCCGCAGTACGTCTGGTTGCGCAACGAGCTCACACTGAACCAGACGCGCTGCGCGCTCGCGTACTTTCACACACCGGTGTTCGGGTCAGGCGACAACGGCGGCAGCACACAGATGCAGGCGATCTGGGCCTTGCTCCAAGAATTGGGCGTTGACGTCATCATCGCGGGCCACAACCACAACTACGAGCGGTTCGCGCCGCAGGATGCGAGCGGTCGCCCCGATCCCAGAGGGATTCGTGAATTCGTGGTCGGCACCGGGGGCGCGCCGCTGGTCGGCTTCCGTGCGATCGCAGCCAACAGCCAGGTCCGCGACAACAGCGCGTGGGGCGTGCTCAGGATGACCCTCAGGCCGGAATCGTACGACTGGCAGTTCGTGCCTGTTGCCGGTCGGACGTTCTCCGACAGCGGCAGCGACATGTGTCATTGAGTGGAACGTCCTGCGATGCATCAGCGCGAGCTACGGCGATGGCGTGAGCTGCTCCGGCAGCGAAATGCGACGCGCGGTCTGCTGGTCGCCTTTGAAGGCCCCGATGGCTCCGGCAAGACGACGCAACGCAAGTTGTTCAAGAGCTGGCTCAAACAGCAGGGACGTCACGTCGTCGTGACGAAGTGGAACTCATCGGCGCTGATCAAACCGATCGTCAAGGTGCGGAAGCAGGCGCGCGCACTCAGTCCCGAAGAGTTCTGCCTGTTACACGCCGCTGACTTTCGGCACCGAGTTGAAACCGAAGTGCTGCCGACGCTCTGGCACGGCGGCACCGTGATCGCCGATCGATATCTGTTCACCGGACTGGCGCGTGACGCGGCGCGTGGCCTCGACTTCGATTGGATTCTCCACGCATATGCCCCGATCCTCTGGCCTGACCTCGTGTTCTATTTCGCGGTGTCGCCGCACACGTCGGCCATGCGGATTGCTGCGACTCGCGAGCCGAGCTACTACGAGGCGGGCCAGGACATCACCGGCATGGACAACCCGCTCGACAGCTACACCCAGTTCACCAGCCGCGTGATCCGCGAGTACGAGTCGCTGGCGCTGGTGTTCCAGTTCGTGACGATCGACGCCGAACGGACGATCGATGAGCAGCACCAGCAGGTCCGCCAGCATTTCGCGCAGGCGCAGCGCCGTTCCTGGCTCGACTTCAACATCGAGCCGCTGGTCGAGTGGCTGTCGCAGCACGCGCAAGGGAGTCAGCTCGGGTGATGCGCGCGAAGCGGGGACGCCTCATCGCGGTCGACGGCAGCACGGCGCAAGTGATCCCGGCCGCCAAGGACGTGGTTCGCGCGCTCGCGGCGGCGAAAATTCCCCGTGGAGTGAGCACGTGGGATGCGTCCGGCATCTTCACCGATCTGTTCGCAGCCAACGGTGTCATGCGCGACCCGTCGGCGCGCACGCTGACGCTGCTCTATGCCGCGGACCTCGCATTTCGGCTGCGATGGCAGATCCGGCCCGCCCTCGAGGAGCAGCGGTTCGTCATTGCGGCGCCGTATGTGGAGACGGCGAAGGCGCTCGGCATGGCGGCCGGCCTGCCGCGCAAGTGGCTCGACGAGCTGTTCCGGTTTGCGCCCCGAGCCGACGATTCGTACCTGGTCACCGAGAGCGCGACGCACGCGCCAGCCCGAGCTCGGACCTATCTCGATTGCTTCTCTGCCACTCTTCAGGGCGGAAGCGGCGTGATCCCGCCTGGCGACATGAGGGCGCGGTCGCTCGCGTACTTGGCGTCACTCGAGAAGCGTCGACGCATCGTCCGCCTGCAGTCAGCGGCCGACGTGGTCCTTGGTCCTTAGTTCTTCGTACTTGGTCCGTCCAATGGTCCTTGGTCCGTCCTTGGTCCTATGTCCTTGGTCCCTCCCGGACGAAGTGGACGAAGGACTTCCAGGGACACACGACGGACTAAGAACCGGTCACCAAGTACCAAGGACTACGGAAAGGCAAGTTGCACGCCGACTCGTGCGGCGCGTGGCAGTCCGGAGATGGCGACCGGAATGCGTCCCGCGTCGTAGTCGACGTCGAACAGATTCTCGACGCCGAGAAACACGTACACGCGCCGCGCGAGGATACGACCGGCCAGGACGTCGAAGACCGTCCCGCGATTCAGGATTCGCGTGTTCACGTCATCGTCGTACTGCGGACCGACGACGCGCAGCTGTGCTGAGCCCGTCCAGAGCTGATCGCGATATCGAAGGGTCGCCGCAACGCTGTATTCCGGCACCTGGGGCACGCGGAAATCACGAAGCGGGCCCCGCCCTTGGAAACGCGAATCGATCAATGCGCCAGTAACGGCCAGCGACAGCGGGCGCGCCAGCCGGATGTCTCCTTCGAGCTCGAGACCCCTGGAACGGATTCGGTCGGCGTTCTCCCTGCGCCTGACGTTCAACTCAGGAGACGTGGCAATCGTGACGCTCGTCACCGCATCGTTGAGGATGCTCCAGAAGCCGGTGATTCGAACGGAGGTGATACCGAGGCTGAAGCTGAGACCGGCGTCGGCGCTCTTGAGGCGTTCCGGCGTCAACCGCTCGTTCGGCAAGGTGAGATCGTTGCCAACCTGGAAGCTTCGATACAGCTCGCTGAGCGTCGGTGCGCGGAACCCGCCGTAGACCGATCCGCGGATCACGAAGCCGGTGTCACCAGCGCGATAAGCGGCGGACAGCCGCGGGCTGAACGCGCCGACGGTCTGAGAGAACGATGACGTGTCCGACGAGGAATTCCACGCGTCGCCGTGCGCGCCAGCCGTGACCGTCAGACGGTCGTTGACGGTAATGCCCGCTCGGACGAACCCTGCACCAAGCCACTCCGAGCCACCGGTCTCCGTGATGGCCAGAAAGCTGCCGTGCTCGTAACCGGTGTCGACGGTGCGGCCCGTCATCACGCGCGTCTCGCCGCCGAACAGGAAATTGGTGGCGCCGAATTGACGCGCATACTGAGCCGACCCGCCGCCGCTGTGCGATGGCACATGCTGCACGGCTTTCAGGAATTCGTCAGACCGCGGCGGCTCGGCCTCGATCTCCGAGAATGTCTGATCGTATGCCTGCGTGCCGCCGAAGCCGTGGATCGAAAGAAAGCCGCCGCCAACAGTGCCGGCCGCATCGCCCGAGAACAGCCCGGAGTCGGTGTCGTTGACCTGCAGCACGGTGCCGTTCTTCCGGTCTTCTGCAAAGAGACTCGCTCGGAATCCGAGCCGCCAGGTGGGACTGGGCACGTAGCCGATCGATCCGATCACGGAGCGATGTTTCGAGCCCGAAGGACGGTCGATGGCTCCGCGCTCGTCGGCGCGGGTGAGCACGTACCCTTCAGTCGTGTACCACTGTCCGCCCGCTGAATAGCTCCACGGCCCCTGACGCCCTCCGCCGAACGCCGATACCCGCCCGGTTTCGAGGTTTCCCGCCTCGACGAGGACGCGCCCCATCGGCCCCGTCGGCTCGAGCGTCAGGATCTGCACGACACCGCCGACGGCATCCGCCCCGTAGAGATCGCTGCCACCACCGCGGACGACCTCGACACGATCGATCGCGGCATGCGGCACTTTGTCCCAATACACCCAGCCGCCGAACGCGTCGTTCAGCGGCACGCCGTCGGCGAGCACGAGCGATCGGCTCACCCCCGAGCTGCCAAGCCCACGCATCATCATCGTCTGCATGGTTGGGTTCGCCACGCGTGATGACGGGAACAGCGTGAAACCGGGGACGACCTTCAGGACGTCATCGAGCGCGGCGGCCGGAGACGAGACGATGTCGGTGGAACCGAGCACCGACGCGGCGACCGTCGGATCGGCCTGCGGCTCCCTCGCGCGCGACGACGTGACCTGCACGGCATCGAAGAACGGCGCGGGCTCCAGCTCGATGGTGAGCGACGCTCCGCCCGGGTCCACGGTCACGGCCCGTTGCCCAAACCCGGGAGCCATGACGATCAGACGGATTCGGTCGGACGATGCTGGAAACGAGAATCGCCCGTCCGCGGACGTCTGCACCTGCGTCGTCACGACGCCGGCGACTTCGAGTTGAACCGTCGCGCCGGGGACGGTGCTGCCTGTGGTGTCGACGATCGTTCCGGAGACCGTGTCTGGCGGCTGCGCCTGGAGCAGTGCCATCAGCGCCATGAAAAGGACAGCCTTCATCGTCGATCCATTTCAACGACGCCGCTGTACATCCTGAATGACCGCGGCACTGCGCAGACGCGCGAACTCGAGCAGTTGCTGGATGTCGGACTCGAACGCGTCATTCGTGAAGGGTTTCACCGGGTCGTCGACCGCCGCCTGCCTGACTTGCTCGTACTCGCGGCGAATCTCCTGGTCGAGCCAGCCGTCCGCGCTGGCGAACGCCGCACAGGCAAGCAGTGTATCGAAATAGAGATCGCGGATCTCCTGAATCATCATCACGCGATCCATCAATCGGTTGCGCACTGAAACGGGGATGTCGTCGATGTTCCAAATCAACGGATGAAACGGCCCCCCCTTGAAGGCCTCGCTCTTGTCCCACGGAATGAACGTCGAGACGCGTGACGACCTCGGGCGGTACAGGTAGAAGTTGTTCATCCCTGCGTAGCCGAGCAGGCCGTCGTTGTCCGCGAGGAAGTTCTCCACGGCCGCCTGCCTGACGAAGCCTGGCACGTCCACGAACGCGCTCACTGCGGCGAGGAAGCCGTCGGCTGGAGCCTCGTTGATCGTCCGAATCATGTCAACGAGCGGCGCCGGATCGGGATCGTTGACGTGTGTCTCCGGTTCGAATGGCGACGGAGTGTACAGCGAGGCCGCGGGCCCCTTGTACTCGAAGAAGTACTCGCTCGCCCACTGATAGTTATACAGATAACCGTCGCTCTCCGGAAAGTTCCTGGCGAGAAACCGTCGATCGATCTGTTCGACGATGAGATACAGCCCGACGTATTGGTCGTTGACGTAGAGGCGCGTGTGCGCTGTTCTCGGGGCCGGAATCCCCATTTGCGCGAACAGCTTCATGCTGAGACGTTCGTGCAGGCTGCTCGGATCCTGAGTGTTGTTGCGCAGCACGATCGACGTGAGGCCGAGCAGCGTCTGGGTCGAGTCGTAGCGGTTGAAATCGACCCGCAGTCCGGGTTTGACCCCGCTACGACTGCCCACACCGCGCGATCGGATGCCGACCTGACGTAAGGTCTGCCCGTTCCAGACGAAATGTGCCGGGTAATGGTCATTGAGCTGAAAATTCGCCTTCAGCGTTTCCCAGTCGCGCGGATACACATAGAGCCTGACCTCGTGCAACACCCCGTCGTTGAACAGATCGTCGGCGGTCAGTGTTTGCGCGTCAGCGCTCGAGCCCGGCAGCAGCGCACCAAGGGCAACGGACATCAACAGCCGCCACAGTAGACGATGCGGTGACACGACGCGTTGGCTCAAGGGCCTCATAAGACGAACTGCAGGCGGACGACCCGCGTCCAGAACAGGTGGCGATCCGGAACCGGGCTTCGGTTCGCGTCTTCGATCCACTCACGAATCACGTTCAGTTGGATCTTGGTCCAGCGGTTGACATACCAGTTCACGCCAGCCGTCCACGCGCCGTCGCTGGTTTCGAGCAGGTTGGGACCGCGCGGGCTCGTCGATTCGTTATCCCCGCCAGAGGACGAACCGAATCCCAGACGTTCGTAGCGGGTGGCCACCTCCACGGCACCGGCACCGCCGCGCAGCAACGGGCGGCGCGGTTCGATCCCGCCGAACTTCGACTCGCCGGTCACGATCCAGCTGCCGCTGACGTACCACCCTTGCGCGACGGCCGCGGGGAGATCCTCCAGCTGAATGCCCTGATTCTTCCGTTCGTCGGAGGCGCGGATGAATTCAGCCTTCACTGAGAACGGCCCGGGCTGCCAGTCGGCTTCGAGCCCAAGGCGAAGACGTCGACCGTCGACGAACACGGGGTCGTCGAACCGCTGGCGAAACGCCGTTCGGACGCGCAGCGAGTTGAGCCCTTCCGGCACGGTGCCACTCGTGACCGCGAACCCCAGCGTGAGCTCGCCTGCATTGGCGGGCAGCCCGGCGCGGCGTAGTGGCCGTCCGGTCACGCGTGCGGCGATCGTTCGCTCCACGTTTTCGCCGCCCCGCTCGAGCCGCGCGTCTTCGTCTTCACCGTCTCCGTCGAAGACGCCGACCTCGTACCCGAAGGCCCGCCGGTGGAACTGCCCGTGCAGAGCCACGCCGATTTCGCGGGCGGGCGTCAGGTTCTCGCTGACGTTGGTGCGGTAGACGAAATCGAGATCGGTTGGTCCGGTGAGCTCCTCCAGCCCGAACGGCATCTTGAATTTGCCGCCGCGAACCTGGTAGTTGTCGAAATACGTGAAGTTGAGGAACACGTCGCGCCAGACGTTGTCCTCGCGCAGCTCGCGCTCGAGCTCGTACTCGAAGTACTTCAGGAAATGTCCCTGGATCCCGACACGCTTCCGATTGAATTCGAAGCCATCCTCTTCGGTGACGGCGTCATCGAACGTGCGGAAGTCGCCCTGCAGCTTCAGACGGAAATCGATTCGCAGCGCCGATCCGAATCTGAGAGAAGGACGACTGGTGAAGACGAATCGGTCGCGGTCTTTCTCTTTCGAGCCTTGGCCGGTGGCCGGGGCCGGCGTGGTGGTCTGCGGTTCCAGGGCGAGGCTCTGCGCCGCCACGGCCCGAGGCACCGCGGCTGCAGCAACGAGAAAGGCCGCACACACGAGGGGTTTCATCAACAAGCCCTGACTAGAAAACGACACGAGCCGCCCGCAGCGAACGCGCCCGCCGGCGGCCGCGGCTACGACGTTCCTTTCTTGACCTTTTTCCACGCGATGGACTTGACGCCCGGGATCGCCGTCAGCTGGGCGCCCAGATCCTCGAGCGGCACCCGACGGTCGATGGCGAGGTGGTACTTCACGACCGATTCCCGGCCCTGCGAGACATCGCGTGCCTCGTAGATTATCCCGTGTCTGGCGAACACGCTTTCGACCGAAACGGTCGGAAAGTCACGGCTATCGGCCTTCAATTCGATCATCAACTCGCGTGGTTTGCGGTCCGACGGGAAGCGATCGAGCACGAGCAGAAACAGGCACAGGAATCCCGTGCCCAGACCGGCGACCGCAAACGCGCCGAGACCTGTCGCCATCCCAAGACCCAGGAGCAGGAAAATGATGGTGATGTCCTTTGGGTCTTCAACCGGCGTGCGGAAGCGGATCAGGCTCGCAGCCCCCGCGACGCCGAACGCCCGCGCCACTGAGTTGCCGATGATGATCATCACCATCGCGCCAGCCACGCAGAGAAGCATCTGGGCTTGCTCCATCGATCGGCTTTGCGCCTGCTCGGCTGAGAGCGGGCGATGGACCGTCGTGATCAGGAATCCGATGCCTGCGGCGGCGGTCAGCTTGAGCAGTGCGAGGAACGGCTGGCCTGGCGGCGTGGCGTTTCCCGTGTTGCCGAGGTCGAGCTCCGTGGGGACGAGCGCTTCGGGGGGGAACCACCAGGTGCCGATCGCGAACAGTCCCGCGCAGAATGTGGTGGCCGTGACCACGAGCCCGATGGTGCGCCACGGCCACTCGCGGGCCTGTGCCTCGGCCACAGAGTCAAGGATCGAAAAGACGCCGCCTAGCTTCGACTCGTCCAGGAACGCGCGCACATCGGCATTGACCTGCGCCAGGCGCAAGCTGCCGCCACGGCGTCTGGCGGTGGTGTGCCCTCGCACCAAGGCGCGGACGCCGGCGGAGTCGATGCGGGTGACCTGTGAGAGGTCCACCACGAGATGGCGATGGCCTTCGGTGAGTCGCGCCTGAATCGAGCGCTCGAATTCTTCTGCGGCGCCGCCTTCGACGAGCGGCTCATGTGGCGACAGCACGAGACGCCCCGCGCCTTGCGGGGCGCGCGCCGGCGGAATGGTGGGATCGAGCGTCGCGCTCACGTTTCCGAGCAGCTGAACTATATCACTGGCAACGGCTACGCTATCATTTCGTTCCTCATCAGATGGCTGTCGTTCCCGGCGAACGTCTTGGCCCCTACGAGATCGAGGCAAGCCTCGGTGTTGGTGGTATGGGCGAGGTGTTCCGCGCGCGGGACACGCGGCTCGACCGTCCCGTCGCCATCAAGTTCCTGTCCGACCAGATCGCCGACGAGTCGTCGCGGCGCCGCTTTCAGCAGGAAGCGAAGACTGCGTCGGCACTGAATCATCCGCACATCGTGACCGTCCACGAGGCGGGAGAGCTCCACGACCGGCAGTACCTCGTCACCGAGTTCATGGATGGCGGCACGCTGCACGACTGGACGTCGGCGGAGAAGCGATCCTGGCGTCAGGTGGTGGAGCTGATGGTCGGCGTGGCCGATGGACTCGCTGCCGCGCACGCGGCGGGCATTCTTCATCGCGATATCAAACCGAGCAACATTCTCGTGACCAACAGCGGCTACGCGAAGCTTTCAGATTTCGGCCTCGCCAAGCTGGAGAGCCGGTACTCGTCCGAAGCGGTGACTGAAACGCTGCGCACGCGAATCGGCGCGGTGATCGGAACGATTCCGTACATGTCGCCGCAACAGGCTGCAGGTGAGCCGCTCGACGCGCGCAGCGACATCTTCTCGTTCGGCATTGTGCTGCACGAGCTGCTGGCGGGCCGTCGGCCGTTCAGCGGCGGCTCGGATCTCGAGGTGCTCCAGGCGATTCAGCACCGGTCGCCAGAACCGCTGCCCGACAGCGTACCGGCCGCGTTGCGGGCGGCAGTCGAGAAGGCGCTCGAGAAAGATCCCGCGGATCGTTATCAGTCGATGCGGGAGCTCGTCGTCGAACTGCGTCGAGTGCTCCGCCACAAACCGGCAGACCCGGAGACAGGGCATCCCGCGGAGAGCCGCCCTGCGCGGCAGACTTGGAGTTCGTGGACGGTCGTGTCGCTGCTCGCCGTTGTCGCAATCGCCGCCGCGATTGCGACGGTACTCTGGCTGAGGCTGCCGACTGCAGCTATCGTCAATCCTCTCGCCAATGCTCGGTTCACACGTCTGACCGACTTCGACAGCGCTGAATTGGACGGCGTGATATCGCCGGACGGACGGTTCGTCGCCTTCCTGTCGGATCGAAATGGCCGTTTCGACGTCTGGATGACACAGATCGGTACCGGACGGTTGGTCAATCTTACGGAGAACGAAAAGCATGCGACCGACTTCCGCACGCAAGTGCAGGGTGTCGGCTTCTATCCGGACGGGGCCACGCTCTGGCTCGGTGGCGGCCCCGATCGGCGATTGACGCAGATGCCGCTGACGGGTGGCACACCTCGCCCGTTTCTCGGCGACCGCGTCATCAGCGTGGCGTGGTCTCCGGACGGCAATCAGATGGTCTATCACACGAGAGACGACGGGGATCCAACGTTCATCGCCGACCGCAACGGCAGCAATCCGCGGCAGATTTACATCGACCGACCCGGTGTCCACGCCCATTTTCCGGTCTGGTCGACCGATGGGAGATGGATCTATTTCGCGCGGGGCCTCTGGGCGGCGCTCGACATGGACATCTGGCGAGTTGCTGTAACCGGCGGCGCACCGGAACAGATGACGCGGCAGGGGACGGACATCCGCTTTCCTACTCCGATCGACGAACGTACCGTCTTATACGTGGCTCCCGCGGAAGACGGATCCGGACCATGGATGTGGTCGCTCGACGTGGACCGCAAAGTGTCGACGCGCGTCAGTTTCGGGCTCGAGAGATACACGTCGATCAGGGCCTCCGCGAACGGCCGGCGCCTGGTTGCGACGGTCGCCAACCCCGCAGCCAACCTCTGGCGCGTCCCGATCCGTGACGGCCTGGCCGAAGAAGCCCATGTGACCCCATTTCAATTGCCGACGGTCAGGGCGCTCGCGCCGCGATTCTCCCGCGAATCGTTGTTCTACTTGTCGTCGAGCGGGAGCGGTGATGGATTGTGGCGATACCGTGATAGTCAAGCAGTCGAGATCTGGAAAGGCGCAGACGTTCCGCTGCGGGAGGCGCCGGCAGTATCGCCCGATGGCGCGCGTGTGGCGATCGTGTTGCGTCGAAACGGCAAGCTCACGCTTCACATCGTGTCGGCCGACGGCGCCGAGGTTCAGCCGATCGCGCAGGACATCAACGCGCAGGGTGCGGCCAGTTGGTCGCCGGATGGCCAGTGGCTCGTCACCGGCGGGAGCGACGCGAACGGACCCGGGCTGTTCAAGATTCCAGTGACCGGTGGCCCACCTGTACGGATCGTCAAGGGATTCGCCGGTAGCCCCGTGTGGTCGCCCGACGGGAAATTCATCGTCTACGCAGGCACGAACGTCGCCGCCGACTCACCACTAGTGGCGGTCACTCCTGCGGGCACAGCCGTCGACATCCCCGCAGTGCAAGTGCCTGTGATCGGTGAGCGATTCCGCTTCCTGCCGGACGGCACGGGGATCGTCTTCATGAAGGGACTGTATCGACAGGACTTCTGGCTGCTCGACTTGCGGACGATGCAGACGCGTCAGCTGACGCGTCTCACCGGCCCAGGCGCGATGCGCACGTTCGACGTCACACCCGACGGCAAATACATCGTCTTCGATCGATCGCGCGACAACTCCGATGTCGTGCTGATCGAGCGGCCGGAATGAGTAGGCCCCCTAGCTAAGAGTCGGATCACTGGCACCGGCTGGCGCCGGCGGTGTTTCCTTCGCGCGTACCGTCGCGATACACCTTGTGGCAGTTGGCACAGGCGTCGTTCAGCTGCTCGGCCACCTTGTTCATTGCGTCCACGTTTCTGGATTGCGAAGCCTGGTATGCGGCACGACCGATGTCGACGAGCGACGACGTGTACTTCTTCCAGTCCGCGCGCTCGACGGGGACCGGCCTTCCGTTCTCGCATCGCCGTTCCGGCACCAGGAACAACGGCGTGGTTTCGATGATTGCGAGCGCCGCCTGATCGACCGCCTGCCAGCCGTAATACACAGTCGAGCCCCAGAGGACGTAGTCGAACGGAACCGGCATCGCCGGCTTGTTCGTCGCAGGGTCTTTCACCTGCACGTTGAACAGGATGTTCGCATTGGGAAACGTCACGGCGCGCATCAACTGGGCGAGGTTGGCGCTGGCCGTGAACGTTCCTGCTGACGCCGCACCCGCCGGCGCTGTTCGCGCAGGAAACGCAATCCGTCCGAGCTCGGCGGCGGCGAGCTCCGATTGCCCCGGCGCGTTCTTGCCGACGCGAAGGAAGAACGCCGTGAGATCGATCGCTTGCGCGCGCGAGATGCTGCCCGAGCGCTCCGGCGGCATCGTCCGCTCGATCTTGCTGACGAGATCCTCGAGCGAACGCGCGCTCCACGCCGCAAGGAACCGGTCGCCGGCGAGTGGCGGTCCGACGATGCCTTCGAGCGATGCGCCGTGGCAACTGACGCACTGCTTCTCGTACAGCTGCTGACCGCGCGCGGCCTGGGCGTCGGAGTACACCCGATCGCCGACCGATCGCGATTGTCCATACCCGGTCAGCGCAAGCGCGACGACCCACGCACCGACGCAGACGACACCCGTTGAGCGACGATTGGCCAGACGCATAGCGACCGGATTATACGCTTGCGCCTGTCCGGTGTTTTGGGCAGTATCTCGTGACACGCGACACCCCGTTTTCACGCTTCCAGCCCAGGAGGAGACATGCGATTGCTTGTTCCTGCGGCGTTGATCCTCAGCCTCTCGCAGCCCGCCCTCGCCCAGGACTGGACGCGCTTCGTCAGCCCGGAAGACGGCTTTAGCGCGAACTATCCGGGCAAGCCGAAGGTCGAGACGAGCACCTACACCTCAGAGTATCGCCAGTCATTGCCCGCCAAGGTCTACAGCGCCGCCGATGCCTTGGGGCGCTACTCGACGACCGTCGTCGACTATCGCGGCATCGAGAAGATGCACGCCGACCGCACGGCGAAGTGTCAGGCCGCGAAAGGGGCCAATCAACAGGACGGCGATACGTGTAATAACAACTTCCGCGTCGACGTCGCCGGCGCGACCGATCACGCCGTGTGGGACTTCATGAACCGCGACGGCGTGAAAATCACACACTACATGTTCTACTTCGTCGAACTGGTCTCGGGCCGCCTGCTGCAGATGACGAATCCGGACAAGACGCGCACCTATGCCGCCATCCACCAGCACGCCGGTCGGCTCTACATCCATCAGGCGACGGTGCCGCCAGGCATGCCGGACCCGATTCTGTTCATGCAGTCGCTGGCGTGGGCCGACGAGAAAGGCCTCGCCATCCGCTATCGAACGATCTACACCGAGGGGTACGGCGAGTGGAAATTTCCCCACGAGCCGCCGCCGTTCACCGTTCGCGATCTCAACACGTCGATCGATGGAACCGTCGTGCGACCACCGAAGTGAGAGGAGGCCTGACGTGCAGTTCAAGACTTTCGGCGTGGCGTTCCTGTGTGCGGCGTGCCTGGGCGTATCCGCACTCGCTCATCACTCACACGGCAACTACGACGTGACGACGTGGACGGTGATGGAGGGAACGGTCAAGCAGGTCGTCTTCATCGTGCCGCACTCGATCGTCTACCTCGACGTGAAAGGGCAGACGTGGGCGCTCGAGGCGACCAATCCGCAGGGCATCTTCCTGCGCGGGGTCAAGAAAGAAGACGTACAGGTGGGCGACACGATCAAAGTGCGGTGTCACCTCCTGCGCGACGGCGGCAAAGGCTGCCTGCTCGGCTTCGTCACACCGATGCATGGCGACAAGGCTCGCGGGCACGGCGTCGAGATCGAATGGGACTAACCCTCGCCGAGCTTGGTCTCGGCGCCCGCGGTTGAAAGATTAGCGCCGCGTTAATCCTGGCGCGCATGGTCTGAGTACGATCAGGCCGTTACCGAGGAGGTTCCATGCGAACCAGACTGTTCTCGCTCATCCTCGCTGCCATCGTCGCAAGCGTGCTGCCGCTGAGCGCGCAGTCGACGTCGAAGCCGGGTGCCACGACGGCCGCAAAGCCTGTCGCCAAAGCGGCGACGGAGAAGGCAACCGCCGGGAAACTGCTTGATCTCAATTCCGCGTCGAAGGCCGACCTCGAGGCCTTGCCCGGCATCGGAGAGAAATACGCCCAGAAGATCATCGACGGGCGGCCGTATCAGCGGAAGGATCAGCTCGTCACGAAGAAGGTCATTCCGCAGGCGACCTACGACAAGGTCAAAGACCAGCTGATCGCGACGCAACACAAATAGCGCGCGGACGGACATTCCGCTTCCGCGAGACGTCTATGGAGAGGACTGTCCGATGAACCGCATGGCGGTTGTCGCCGACCTCGCGACGACAACGGCGCTCGTCACGATGGCTGCGATCTTTGCCGGCCCGGTTCTGTTGAACGGTGAGGGCACGTCAGGGCAGGGCCCTCCTGTTCGCGCTGCCGCCGCGTTCGAGGTCGTCTCGATCAAGGTGAACACATCAGGACAACCGGTCGGCGTCATCGTCGATATGGACGACGTCGCCAACCACTTGCAACTGGCGGCCCGTCGGAGAATTGATCTCGAACGCGATGCGCAACCGATCGCGCATCGCGTTCCGCCATTTCCCACCGCATCTGGACGAAAAGATCGAAGGTCAGCCCTTCGCGAACTGCTCGCTCAGTTCATGATGCTCGACGGCCGTATTGCCCTGTGAGGCAGCAGGTGCCATATACAGCTGACGCAGCTCGCATTCGCCGTCGCCGGCGACCTCGAGGAACTCTCTGACCAGGGCGAGTGCTTCTTCCTTCGAGTTCGTCTGCAGGATCGCGAAGCCGCCGATCAGCTCTTTGGCCTCGACGAATGGTCCGTCGGTCACGGTGACCTTCCCGCCCGACTTGCGGACCTTCGCGCCGAGGGCGCTCGGCAGGCACCCCTCGGTTGCCAGCAGCCACCCGGACTTCATGCCCTCCTCGATCAGCTTTCCCATCCGGGTCATCTCTTCGAGCGTCGGTGGGGTGTTGCGCTCGACCGTTTTGTAAACCGACAGAAATCTCATCATCTTCACTCCTTGCAGCCAGTGGCCCAATGCCGGGCCGCGGGAAGGCGGCCCTACGTCATCGCCTTCACTGACACGTCGGACGACGAAGCCTCGAATCGACACGGCGGCGAGATTGTTCGTCAAAGGGCGACCTCGGGGTGTGACAATTGACGCCGATTAGCCACACGTCGCCTCAGGCCGATATGCCGAATGCCCAACCCAAACGGCGTCAACACTCTGGCACACAGCTTGAGTTAAGGCCGACCACCTTCGGCCAGAACGGATGAGGTGTGTGTTGCGGCCGACTGAGCTCCCACCGGCGCCCGCACGGCGGAAAGGAGTCCCGCGCAACGCTGCGCGTGCGCTGGCGATGGCGTTCGTACTGTCGGTCACGCCGACAGCTGCCGACGCGCAGTCGCTCGTCTGCCATCCGATCAGACGGGGCGAGTCCGCAACACAGGTCGCACGCCGCATCACCGGCGACAGCCGGAACACGTATCGGGCGTCGTTCCAGATCATGAACGCCTCGTCGAGGTTCGTGCCCAAGTCCCAATACGATCGCGTTCGGGCGGGATGGCGCGCCTGCGTCATCGTGCCCGTTGTCGTACGCGCCTCGGCCAGCTCGAGTCACGTCAGAGCGGACGATGCGCGCGACGCGTCTGGGCCACCCCCATCGACGCCGCCGCTCGTGACCCCGGCCGCGTTGGTGAGGCCGTCATCGCCCGTGACCGCCCCCGCGGCCGAGATGTCGGAGTTTTTTTCGCCCGCGTCTGTGATTCTTCGACCGATCCGGAACATCGATTTCACCATCGTCTGGCTCAGCGCCGCGATGGTGGTGCCTTGGTTCGGGTGGCGGATTCTGGACGACTACCTGGCTCGCAGGAAGACGGCGACGGTCGTCATCCGTCATTTTGCCGATCGGTTCGTCTCCGAGTTCGAACGCCCGCTGGTCCGGTACGACGCCGAGGAGCGTCCGATGCAGTCGCGGGTCCGTTATCGGGTGCGACCCGGTCGATTCGACATTCTGCTGGCACCGGGCGAGGGACGACGGTATCCGAATCTGTCGGATCACAGGAAGAACGTCGAATACGACGTCGCCCGGGTTGTGGATGCGCTCGCCGATGCGTCGTTCGTCAGTGGCGCGCTCCACACGCAGGCCGGATGGGTCGTCGTGCCATTTCAATTCAAGAGCGGTCCGAAGCACACAGGTGTCACATGCATATCCTCCTTTTGAGCGCCGGTGGCGGCGGCGGCAACATTCTGCGATCGCTGAAAGCGTCGTTCCGGCGCGACCTAGCGGTCAGCCAGAAGGCCGACCCCAAGTACGCGGAACGGCTCCGGCGCGCCGTCACCACCCGGTTCCTCGATACCAACGAGTTCGCGCTGTCCGATCTACCGAAAGAGGAGCGCGTGGTAATCGGCGCTCGCACGACCGGCCGCCTCGGTGCGCGGCACGACCCCGAGGTCGCGCTGCAGGCGTTGAACGAATCACGCAGCGACGTCGAGGCGCTCTTCAGCCGGTATTCGATCGTCATCCTGATCGGGACGGGAGGAAAGGGCACCGGGTCGGGGACGATGTTTCCGCTCGCGCAGATCGCGCGTCAGCAGAAGAAGCTCGTCATCCCGATCTTCGTTCGCCCCTCGTTCGAGCGGCATGAAGTCGACAAGCGGCACTACGACCACGCCGTCAGAGCGATCGAGCAATTCGACGCTGCGGGAATCCGGTTGATCGAGATCCTGAACGATCGTGGCTACGCCGAACACGATCCGCAGCCGCAGCCGGTCGTCTGGGAGCGCATGAACATTCCGATCGCGCGCGGTCTGCGCGGTCTGATCTACGTGTTGTGGGACCTCTCGCAGGTCGATCCGTCCGATCTCTCGATCCTGTTTGCCGGCGACGGCCGTTTGCGGATCGGCTTCGCCGAGATCGACCCACCCGAAGGGAGTGAGCCGAGCGACGACCTGGTGGAGCACGCGGCGCGACGATGCTGCGAGAACCCGTATTACGCCTTCCGCAAGCCGGCGGGGACCTCGTTGATTTGCATACAGGGCGACTGGTCGAACCTTGTGGACGCGAAGATCAAGGGGCGGCTCGCCGCCGCGATGGGAGTGGATACGACGAGCCCTTACAGTCCGCTGTATGCGCGTGCCGTCGGCACGCCGAGACCGTGGGGCGTCACGGCGCTCTTCGCCGAGTACACAGGAGCGCACCGGCCGCTCGAGGTCGACTGGAGCCTCGAACGAGGCGTCCGCACGATCGCGACTCTCAGCCGCGTCGAGCTGACTGCAGCGCCCGAGCCAGTGGCCGTCGCGGACGCTGCTCCAGCAGCGGTGGAATCGACCGCGCCGATCGCTCCGGCGCAAACCGATTCAGCGACGCCACCCATCATCGAAGCACCCCGCCCGCGAGCGTTCGCCACGTTCTGGGACTTTGCGGTTGCGCTCAACCGCGCCGATCCGGCCGCTCTTGCGTTGGCGGAGGACGGCGCCACGTCGGATATTCCAATCGACCCAGTGGAGCTCCGGAGGCTCCTCGGTCTGATGTGGTTTCGGAGCGTGCTCACGCGGCTCTCGCGCGATTGGCGCGATCGCGTCCTCAACGTCCTGATTGACACGGCCGCGGTACCAGACCACGTCGTGAAGTTGGGCCGGCAGCCGATGCATCTGCACGAACTCAGCTTCGAACAGCTGCAGGAGGTTTCGGCAAAGACGATGGTGCCTGATTCAGTTCGATCGGAACTCGACCTGCTCATCACGGTGGGCCGGTTCTGGGGCGCCGACGCCATCACGCGTATCCGCTTTGTCGAGGCCCCCGAACGTACCGAGCCCTCCATGATGGAGACACTGCTGGAAAGATTCCGCAGCTGATGCTTCTGAGGCGTCCTCGGCTCGGCGCTCACGAGAGCCCCAACCGATTGATGCCGTCGAACGCCGCCGTTTTGTAACACTCGGCAAGCGTCGGGTAGTTGAAGACCGTGTCGACGAAGTAGTCGACCTTGCCTCCGAGGGCCAGCACCGCCTGCCCGATGTGCACCAGTTCGGCGGCTTCGGCGCCGATGATGTGCACGCCGAGCAGACGACGATCGTTGCGATCGAAGATCAGCTTCAGCAGACCGGTGCGGTCGCCGAGGATCTGGCCTCTTGCGATCTCTCGATACTGGGCGCGACCCACTTCGTACGCGACGCCCTCCTTCGTCAGCTCCTCTTCAGTCTTGCCAACCATCGAGATGCCGGGAACCGTGAAGATGCCGTAGGGAAAGAGCGACGGGATGCTGTGTGTCGGCACGCCAAACGCGTGGCACGAGGCGAGCCGCCCTTGTTCCATCGAGGTCGACGCGAGGCTTGGGAATCCGATGACGTCGCCCACGGCATAGATGTGCTCGGCGTCGGTCTGGTAATACTCGTTCACACGAATGCGGCCGCGGTCATCCGCAGACAGGCCGGCCGCTTCGAGGCCGAGCTGATCGGTCGCGCCGCGTCGTCCGACGCTGTAGAGCACTTTGTCGGTGACCACCTGTTTGCCGCTGGCGAGCAGGAGCCGGACGTGGGCGCCGCGGTCGTCCTCATAGCACTCGATCGACGACACGGTCTCGCCGAGGAAGAGCGTGGCCCGGTTGCCGCGGAGGTGATACACCAGCGCCTCCATGATCTCGCGATCGACGAACGGCAGCATTTGCGAGCGGGCGTCGATGAGGGTGACCCTGACGCCGAGCGCCGCGAAAATGCACGCGTACTCCAGGCCGATGACGCCGGCGCCGACGACGGTGAGCGAGCGCGGCAGGTGTTCGACCGTCAACAGGTCGTCGCAGGTGAAGATGTGCTGGCCGTCGCAGCGCGCAAACGGGTCCTGAACCGTTTCCGTGCCGACGGCGATGACGATGTTCGCGGCCGTGGCCTCCTGATGGATGCCGTCGGGCACCAGTTCGAGCGCGAGCCGGTGCGGATCGACGAAGCGCGCTTTCGCGGTCAGGATGTCGACGCCGTTGCGCATCAGTTGATGGCGCGCGACGTCGATCTCGGTGCTGATCACGTGGTCGACGCGAAACAGCAGGTCGCGCATCGTGATGTGCTGTTTGACCGAGTACGAGGCGCCGTAGATGCCGCGCTCGCGATAGCCAGAGAGGTTCAGCGCCGCCTCCCGCAGCGATTTGCTGGGTATCGTTCCCGTATTGATGCAAACGCCGCCCACCACGGTCCGCTTCTCGATGATGGCGACGTGCTTATCGAGTTTGGCAGCCTGAATCGCGGCTCGATGACCGGCGGGGCCCGAGCCGATCACCAGCAGGTCGTAGTCGTAATGAGGAGCGGCCATGTGGATGTCATCTACCACATGCGCACGGCGTCTGTGTTAAGAAAGGGCAGGTGCTGCCGATGCTGACCATAGACCATCTCACCCACGTCTACCCGAACGGCACACGCGCGCTCGAATCGGTCACCCTTGACGTGCCGCGCGGGATGTTCGGCCTGCTCGGGCCGAACGGCGCGGGCAAGTCCACCTTGATGCGCTGTGTCGCCACCCTCCAGATTCCGACGTCAGGTCGCATCCAGTTCGACGGACTCGACGTCATCGCGAATCCCGATGCACTGCGTCGAACGCTGGGATACCTGCCCCAGGACTTCGGCGTCTACCCGCGCGTGTCGGCCCTCGACATGCTCGATCACATGGCGATTCTCAAGGGAATCAGCCACCGGCGCGAGCGGCGGGACACGGTAGACGCGTTGCTTCACCAGGTCAATCTCTGGGATGTGCGCAAACAGGCGCTGGCGGGATTCTCCGGCGGGATGCGGCAGCGATTCGGCATCGCCCAGGCGCTGCTGGGCAACCCCAGTCTCGTCATCGTCGACGAACCGACGGCGGGGCTCGATCCCGAGGAGCGCAATCGCTTCCTCAACCTCCTCGCGGAGATCGGCGAGAACGTCGTCGTCATTCTGTCCACGCATATCGTCGACGACGTGTCGGACCTCTGTCAGCGGATGGCGATCATCGCGTCGGGGCGCATCGTTCGCGCCGGTGCTCCGCTCGATCTCGTAGCGGAGCTCGCCGGCCGGGTGTGGCGCAAGACCATCGACAAGGGCGAGCTCGAATCGCACAAAGCCGCGCACGACGTGATCTCGACGCGGTTGTTCGGCGGTCGCACCATCATTCACGTGTTCGCCGACCGTCAACCGGACCTTGGCTTCGAGCCGGCGCAGGGCGGTCTCGAAGACGTGTACTTCTCGACGCTCTCGTCGCTCCGCCGCGCGGCCTGACCCCTGAGCGAGTGAAGTGAGTCGAAGGATGTCTATGTTTCGCCACGTTGCCGCGTTTGAATTCCGCTACCAGCTTCGGTCCCCGGTTTTCTGGACCACGACCCTGCTGTTTGCGCTGTTGACGTTCGGAGCGGTGACATCGGACCAGGTCCAAATCGGGTCGATCGGCAACGTCAAGAAGAACTCGCCTTTCGCCATTGCGAACACGCTCGGGATCATGGCCATCTTCGCCGTGTTCATCATGGCGGCGTTCGTGTCGAACGTGGTGGTGCGCGACGACGAGACCGGCTACGGGCCGATCGTCCGTGCGACGCGCGTGTCGGCGTTCGACTATCTGTTCGGCCGGTTCACCGGAGCCTTCGTCGTCGGGTGTCTGGCCTTTGCCGGCGTGCCGCTGGCGATGCTGATCGGCTCGTACATGCCGTGGATCGATCCCGACACGCTCGGCCCGCTGCGGTTTGGCGATTACGTCTACGTCTATTTCGTCCTCGCGGTGCCGACGCTGCTCATGATGGGCGCCTTCTGCTTCGCGCTCGCGACAATGACGCGCTCGATGGTGACGACGTATGTCGGCGTGGTCGTGCTCTTGATGATCTATTTCGTGTCCACGGCGTTCTTCCGGCGGCCCGAGTACGAGCGGATCGTCGCGCTCGTCGAGCCGTTCGGGATAGGCGCCTTCGGCTACGTGACGAAATACTGGACGGCGACGGAACGCAACTCGCAGCTGCCACCGTTCGCCGGGTTGATCTTATGGAACCGGCTGATCTGGCTGGGAGCGGGCATGCTGCTGCTCGGCGTCGCCGGCGTTCTGTACAAGCGCGAAGGAAAACGCGAGCGCCGCCGTACGGCGGCGGCTGATGAAGGCCCGGTAGTCGTGGGGTCCGGCTCCCCTGTAGTGTCCGGCTTTAGCCGGACCACGCCGCTACTCGCCCTGGCTCGCTTCGACATGGTGGCCGTGTTCCGAAGTCCCGCGTTCTTCGTGCTGCTGGCATTCGGGTTCCTGAACTCCATCGCCGGACTGTGGTTCGCCAACGAGGATCTGTACGGCAATCCGTTCTATCCCGTGACGCGGATCATGATCCAGACGTTGAACGGCGCGTTTGCAATCGTGCCGCTCATTGTCGCCATCTACTACGCGGGCGACCTGGTCTGGCGCGACCGCGAGCTGCGCCTGCACGAGATGCTTCACGCGACGCCCGCCCCCGACTGGGCCTTCGCGCTGCCAAAGGTCGTCGCGATTGCGCTCGTGCTGTTTGCGACCGTGGCGGCGTCGGTGGCCGGCGCTCTCGTCGTCCAGACAGTGCGCGGCTACGGCAACTACGAGTTCGGCAAGTATTTGACCTGGTACGTGCTGCCGTCGGCGGTTGACGTCACGCTCGTTGCGGTCCTCGGCATCTTCATTCAAGTGCTGGTGCCCCATAAGTTCCTGGGGTGGCTGGCGATGCTGCTGGTGATCGTGGCGCAGATCGTGCTGTCGCAACTCGGGTACGAGCACAACCTGTATCAGTACGCGACTGGTCCCGCCGTCCCGCTGTCGGACCTGAACGGTCAGGGCCACTTCGCGGCGTATGCGGCTTGGTTCCGCGCGTACTGGAGCGCCGTGGCGGTGCTGCTCGTCGTGCTCACGTATGGCCTGTGGCGTCGTGGCCTGTCGGGATCGCTGCGCGCGCGGCTCAGAGCGCTGCCGCGCCGTCTCGCTGGCAGGCCAGCAGCCGTCGGGGCGGCGGCGGTCGCGGCGGCCGCTGCGTGCGGCGGGTACATCTTCTACAACACGAACGTCGTGAACGAGTACCGCTCGCAGATCGACAACGAGCGATGGTCGGCCGACTACGAGAAAACGCTGCTTCCATTCGAGTCGGTTCCACAGCCGCGCATAGTCGATGTCGCGCTCAGCGTCGATATCTACCCGGACGAGCAGCGTGTCAACACGACGGGGCGATACACGCTCGAGAACCGCACGGCATCGCCCCTCACGGAGATTCACGTTCGGTGGGTGCGTGACACGACGCTCCAGCAGCTCGAGCTGCCGCACGCGCAGTTGCGGAAGGAGTACGACCGGTTCAACTATCGCATCTACGCCTTGTCGCCGCCGCTCGATCCTGGCTCGCGTCTGGAGATGCGCTTCGCCACGGTCCGGCAGCAGCGCGGGTTCCGCCATGCGCGCAACCAGACCGACATCGTCGGCAACGGCACGTTCATCAACAGCACACTCGTCGCGCCATTCCTCGGGATGGATCGTGACGGGCTGCTGCGGGATCGCGCGAAGCGCCGCAAGCATGGCCTCCCGCCGGAGCTCCGATTGCCGAAGCTCGAGGACGAACGCGCGCGCGCGAATCAGTACACGCGCCGCGACAGCGACTGGGTCAACGCCGACATCACCGTTTCGACGGTCGGCGATCAGCTGGCGATCGCCCCCGGGTATCTGGTATCCGAGGACGTCAGAGACGGCCGGCGTGTCGTCCACTATCGGACCGATGCGCCGATCCTGCACTTCTTCTCGATCCAATCGGCCTCCTACGCGGTGAAGCGTGATCGCTGGAACGACGTGAACCTCGCTGTCTACTACCATCCGTCGCATGCCTACAACGTCGACCGCATGATCGACGCGATGAAGCGATCGCTCGACTACTTCACGGCGCACTTCAGCCCGTTCCAGTTCAAGCAGGTGCGGATCCTCGAGTTCCCGGCCTACGCCACGTTTGCGCAGTCGTTTGCCAACACGATCCCGTACTCAGAGGGCATCGGCTTCATCGCGCGACACGACGACCCCGAGAACATCGATCTCGTGACGTATGTCACGGCGCATGAAGTCGCGCACCAGTGGTGGGCGCATCAGGTGATCAGCGCCGAGATGCAGGGCATGACCCTGCTTACGGAGACGCTCGCGCAGTACTCGGCGCTGATGGTCATGGAGCGGCTCTACGGACCCGATCAAATCCGCAAGTTCCTGAGGTACGAGCTCGATACGTATCTGCGCCGCCGCGGCGGCGAGCTGATCGAGGAGCTGCCGCTCGAGCGCGTCGAAGATCAGCAGTACATCCATTACCAAAAGGGCTCGCTGGCGATGTACCTGCTGAAAGACGTGATCGGCGAGGACGCCGTCAACCGCGCGCTACAGGGCCTGCTCGGCGAGTTCGCGTTCAAGGCGGCGCCGTATCCGACGTCGAAGGACCTCCTGCGGCATCTGCGCGCAGTCGCGGCTCCGGAGCATCAGCAGCTGATCACTGACTTGTTTCAGAAAATCACCCTGTACGACGTCAAGGTCACGGGTGCGCGCAAGCAACGGCGCGCTGATGGCATGTGGGACGTCGCACTCGATGTCGATGCCCGCAAGCTCTACGCGGATGGGCAGGGGCGCGAGACGGATGCCCCGCTGGACGAGGCGTTCGATGTCGGGCTGTTCACCGCCGAGCCGGGAACGAGGGACTTCGATCAGGGCGACGTCATTCTGTTCGAGCGGCGGCCAATCCATTCGGGCACCCAGACGCTGCACCTCGTCACCGCGCGCGAGCCGTCATTTGGCGGCGTCGATCCGTACAACAAACATGTCGACCGAAACTCGCAGGACAACGTCAGCGCGATCGAGGGCGCGCGATAATTCGTATCAGCCGTTCGTGAGGGCACACAGCTCCCCGACGTGAGGACTTGTCTTTCGTCGGTCGATCTGCGTTTGACTGTCGCTACGGTGTCCGCTGCGCCGTCTTGGCTCAATGGCTCGAGGGGGCACCAGCACAACGGGCTTCTTGAGGCGGCCGGCCACTGCCTGACAATACACGGATGCGGACGATGCTGAGGGCACTCGCCATCGTGTTGCTGCTCGGCGGCATCGGCCACTCCGGTGGCATCGCGTACTTCTATGCAACGACCGGCGTGCCCGAGGCGAACCGCGTTCTGCTGGATCTATGGGTTGCGGAGGTCCACCTGCTCGCTGGCGGGCTGTATCTCGCCGCGTCTTCACGCGCGATGGACGGCACTGCGACGCGCCTGCTGGCAGGGTTCGCTGCGCTTACGGTCGTGGGATTCGCGACGCCAATGCTGCCGGTGCTATTCGCGCGTGCCCCGGTCGTCTTTCGAGTCCCGCCCTTGGTGTACCTCGCTGCGAGTCTTCTCGTGCTTGTTTGGCTGGTTCGTGGGCGCGCCGTCTCGCTGGACAGTCGTCCGGGAGAGCGCTCTGGCGGTCGTCACTCCCCCTAAGCACATGCGGCGAGAGTAAGTCCCGTGTAATGGCGATTTGATGACCGATGGCCGCCAGACGTCACCGGAATCAGGCGAGGCCGAATGATGCGACTTGATTGCGGGCCTGTGCCGCCGCCTCCAATGTGTAGGTGGGCTTGACCTCTCGTATGACAGTCCGCAGAGAGACGTCGTCGCCAGGTTCGTAACCAGTGGGTATCTGCGGCGTCACGCCCGACGTAGAATCGATCATGACCTCGTCGCGCGCGACGCTTTCGGTCGCACTCGCCGCGCTGTCTATGCTGGGCGGAGCGCCGGTGCGGGCGCAGAGCCCAACCGACCTCGCTGGTTCCTGGGCGCTCAATCGTCAATTGAGTCAGTTCCCGCAAGAGCTCGGCTTCAGCGCCAGCTTCCTGCCGCCGCAACCGGAGCGGCCAACCGGCGCCGAGCGCAGCCGTCGCGTTCAGAGTGAAACGCAGGAGGACGCGACCCGAGTTCGCTTCCTCACCGACGAGGTGCGCCTGCCTCCCGATCGACTCACGATCGACGTCACCCCTGCGATCGTCACGATCACGCCCGACCCAGGCGCCCAAAGGGCCGTTCAGCCTGGCCGGCGCGACCAAGCGGTGAAGGTGGGTCCGATCACGGCGATCACGAATTCGTCGTGGGACGAGGGCCGGCTGACGATCGCGTATGAGGTCCAGAACAGCCGGCTGATCCGCTACACGTATTCGTTGGACCAGAACCGGACGTCGTTGGTCGTGGACGTCGAGTTCATCGAGGGCAGGGCAGTCGGGGATAGGGTGAGGCGTGTCTACGTGAGGGCGGCCTCGTCCGTCTCGCCTGCTGCCGTCGCTGCTGCGCAGCCCGCCGCTGCTCCGCCGGCGCCAACGTCGCCACCATCATCCACGCCATCATCCACGCCATCCCCCACAGGGATTGATCAACGGCCTGATGCCTCCCTCAAGGGCCTGACTCGACTTGGTGTTGTGGTCGAAGGCATCGGTCCGGATGCAGCCAAGTGTGGATTGAAAGAAGAAGCTGTCGAGGCGGCCGTCACGAAGCGGCTGACCGACGCGGGCCTGCGCATCATTCGGTACTCCGACGATGACACGTATCTGTACGTGAACATCAACACCGTGACCGCCTCGTCAGCCCTGTGTGTGTCCCGGTACGACGTGACGCTTTACTCGCACTCGGCGGCGAAACTCCCGCACACATCCTCACCGGTGCTGCTGCAGGCGGAGTTGCTGCACAAAGGCGGTCTCGCCGGCGGCTCCCCTGCGGCGCACGCCGACGGAGTATTGAAGAGCGTGCTCGAATACCTCGATCAGTTCACCACGCGCATCCGCGAGGCAAACAAGTAAGACAAGCCGGCGGCGACTCGGCTGTCGAACCGCCCAATTTTCGACACCTCCAATCACGCTTCGACAGTCCCTTGTCGTGGCAAGTAGCTGAAATCACAGTGGCTTGGCGCCGCGCGCCAGCGGGCATTCCGGTTGCTCCCGAAGCAGGCGGGCTCGATGACAACTGCCTGCAGCACAGACGACGGGGCACGCAATCGAGCGAGTCAATTCGAGATGAGCCGCCGCCGCAATGGCGTCGAAAGGAGACCCAAGATGTCAGCAACTACCGTCGCAACGACCCGGGCGCCACGAGAACCGCGTAACGGCGTGGACACGCCCAACTTGCTCGCCACCATCAACGCCGTCAAGGAAATGCCGGCGCTTGCCAAGTTCCAGTTCCGCGCCAGCAGCCGGTGGGTGAGTGGCACCTACAGCGAATCGCAGGTTGAATCGTTCTCGGGCGCGGGAGGCGAGCACCAGCATCAGACCACCTTCCGCTACGGTGCCGATCATCCAGCCGTGCTCGTCGGCCAGGATCGGGGTCCGACGCCGATCGAATTTCTCCTGCACGGGCTGGCTTCGTGCATCACGGCCGGCATCGGCAACATCGCCGCGGCCCGGGGAGTCACGTTGACGTCAGTGGAGTCGCAGGTGGAGGGTGATATCGATCTCAGAGGCATCCTCGGACTCTCCGACGAAGTTCGCAACGGCTACGAACGCATCCGCATCAACTTCACGATCGCCGGTGACGCGCCGCCGGAGAAGCTCCGCCAGATCGTCGAACAGTCGCGCGCGCGCTCGGCGGTCTTCGATGTGCTGACCAACGGCGTGCCGGTCGAAGTCACCGTCAACACTCGTTGAGGCGCATCGTGCCGCATACCACGACCATCGTTATCGGCGGGGGACAGGCAGGGCTCGCCATGAGCTACTGCCTGTCCGAGCTCGGTATCGAACACGCCGTGCTCGAGCGCGGGAAGGTCGCGCAGCGATGGCGCAGTCACAGCTGGGACTCTCTGCATTTGTTGACGCCGAACTGGATGACTCGGCTTCCCGGATTCCAGTACGACGGCAACGATCCGGACGGATTCATGTCGATCCCGGAGCTGATTGGTTTCTTCGAGCGATACGCGTCCTCGTCGGCGGCGCCAATCGTGACGGGAACGTCGGTGCAGAGCCTCGAGCGATCAGGGAATGGCTTCCGCGTTGTCACCAACTGCGGCGAGTGGTCCTCCTCCTCGGTGGTCGTGGCGACCGGATACTGTGACCTGCCTTTTGTTCCCGCGGCGAGCGGCAGAGTCGCGCCATCTATTTTGCAGATTGCAACTCCCGACTACCGACGCCCGGAACAGCTGCC
>Ga0207428_10000803_pt1 | contig 35487 bp, 32 predicted proteins | sample RhiMethybrSRZTD1_FD_187600 | JGI IMG/M metagenome (GOLD analysis project Ga0207428, IMG submission 187600) | Populus rhizosphere microbial communities from Tennessee, USA - Rhizosphere MetaG P. TD hybrid SRZTD1 (SPAdes) (version 3) | ecosystem: Host-associated > Plants > Roots > Rhizosphere >...
AACGCATAGGCGGCCACGGGCAGCCCCAGGTAGAGTGCGGGCCGGCGAAGCCGCTCGTCGGGATCGAGGTACACGCGATAGGCCGTGGACCAGACGTGCGCGACGTCCACGGCGAGAACGGTCGCGACCCAGGCCCAGGGTGGAGTCACCCCGGCCAGGGAGCCATCCAGGCGGCCCCAGGCGAGGAGCGCTAAGGCAAGGAGCGCGGGCCCCCCGAACACGGCCACGTCCCAGCGCGGGGAGACGAGCCAGCGCCCGCGGTCCGTCCGCGCGACGGGCACGTCGCCGACGAGTGCAGGGGCCGCGCTCATGCGAGGTCCGGGGTCAGGTTCCGCCCTTCCGCGGCGAGGATGTCCGCGGCCGCGCGCACCCCCCAATATTGCGCCTCCTCGAAGAGCGCCATGCCCGACAGGTCGGTGTGGGCGAAGCGCAGGCGGCCCAGCGGGCGTGCGGACGCGGCCAGGGCGTCGCTCCAGAGGAAGCCGGGGCGCGGACGCACCATGGCATGGCCCCACAGATAGACGTCGACGTTCTCGACGACGTCGCGCAGTCCGCGATGGGCCCGCGAGAGGTCGGTGAAGATCGCGTCCACCCAGCTCTCCCAGGGCGTGGCCAGGAGACGGCGGCGCCCGGCGGCGGGATCTTCGTCCAGCACGGGCAGGTAATACGTGAGAACGGTGGGCCCGAAGTCGCGCCCGGTCTGATGGGTCGCCACCACGTAGCCGAGGGCAGCGCTGTCGTAAAGGACGTTGTCCCAGGCCAGCGGGAAGCCTCGCGACGCGGGGTGATCCCTCAGCCGCAGGTTCGCGACCATCCAGGAGCCGTAGCGGGTCTCCGGGAGGTGGGCGGGCGGCGTCTCGCGATAGGGCGCGATCACGTGCGCGGCCAGGAAGCGGGGCAGCGCGAACACGGCGTGGCGCGCGCGCAGGCCGAACGTCCGGCCCGCGGCCGCGTCGTGCCAGACGACGTCCACGCCGCGCTCGTGCGGACGCACCTCGGTCACCACGGCGCCCGTCTGGAGGCGCGCGCCCACGCGCCGCGCCATGTGGGCGACGAGCCGGCCGTTGCCCTCGGGCCAGGTCAGGAAGTCCGCGCCCTGCCCGTCTTCGCCCAGGCGGGCCGCGAAGTAGTGCACGCCGGCCCACGCGGAGGTCTGGGCCAGCGTCGTGCCGAAGTCGTCACGGCAGCCGTATTCGACGAACCACCGTAGCCGCTCCGATTTCCAGCCATGGGCGTCCAGGTACGCGGCCATGGACTGCGAGTCCAGCGCCCGCACTTCGTCCGCGTCCGATCCCCGCGCCCGCGGAAGGTCGAAGGCGCGCCGGCCCCGGCCGTCGCGCCAGCGGGCCCAGCGCTGCATCTCCGCTTCGAATGCGCGCATCTCGTCGAGGTCGCGCGGCGACGCGCCCGCGCGCGGATAGAGCCCTTCGTACCATTCGCCGCGGAAGAACACGCGCTCCTGGGGATCGCGGCAGAGCACGTCCTCCGCGTAGACCGGGTGGCCATGTGCGTCGCGTCCCGCGATCGCGCCCACCTCGTCCAGGAGGGCGACGAGCGGCCGGTTCTCGGGCGACGGTACGGGCACGTAGTGGGCGCCCCAGGGATAGGGCGTGACCGCATCCGATCCCGATCGTGCGGTGCCCCCCGGAGTGTCCTCGAGCTCCAGGAGGGCGAGGTCGGACAGGCCGGCGCGGTCGAGGGCCCAGGCCGCGGAGAGCCCCGAGACTCCGCCGCCGATGACGGCGACGGTCACGTCCCGCCAGGCCTCGGGCTCGGGACGGAAACCGTCACGCACGCGGTGGCCCCGCGCATGGGCGCCACCAACGATTGCGCCCGTGGGCCCGGACTTGCGGCGGCCCGCGCAGGAGACGACGCCCGTGCCCGCCAGGCCGGCCGCGCCGGCCAGCCCGCGGAGGAGATCGCGCCGCGAGAGCCTCATGCCACCGGGATTCTATGGCCGGGGGCCTCAGGCTTGACCCCCCGGAAAGGCGGGAATAGCATGCCCTTTCCTCTTGCAGCCGACATGGCGCTCCTAGCACTCACCCCGCAGCCTCGCGACATCCTGTCGGCCCTCCAGGCCGAGCTGGGGAAGGTCATCCTCGGCAAGCCGGAGGTCATCCGCGACCTCCTGACCGCGCTCATCGGCGGGGGACACATCCTGATGGAGGACGTGCCCGGAGTGGGGAAGACCACCCTGGCCAAGGCCCTGGCCCGCGCCTTCGACGCCGAGTTCAAGCGCGTCCAGTTCACGCCCGACCTCCTGCCCAGCGACATCCTGGGCTCATCCGTCTACAGCCCTCGCGACGGCACCTTCACCTTCAAGCCGGGCCCCATCTTCGCGAACATCCTGCTCGCGGACGAGATCAACCGCGCCTCGCCGCGCACGCAGTCGAGCCTGCTGGAGGCGATGAGCGAGCGGCAGGCCTCGATCGAGGGCACGACGCACCCCTTGCCCGCGCCGTTCCTCGTCATCGCGACGCAGAATCCGATCGAGTTCCACGGCACGTACCCGTTGCCGGAGGCCCAGCTCGACCGCTTCTCCATGCGCATCAACCTCGGCTATCCGGACAAGGAGCGCGAGGTGGACGTGCTGTTCAGCCAGTTCCACCATCACCCGCTCGACGACGTGCACCGGGTGGTGGACGCCGCCTCCATCCTCGCGGTGCAGGAAGCGGTGCGCGCCGTGCGCGTCGAGCGCGGCATCGCGCGCTACCTGGTGGCCCTGGCCGACGCCAGCCGCAGCCACGCGTCGGTCAAGATGGGCTGCTCGCCCCGGGGCACGCTGATCCTCTTCCGCATGGCCCAGGCCCGGGCGTTCCTGGACGGGCGCGACCACGCGGTGCCGGAAGACGTGAAGGCGGTCGCCGTGCCCACGCTCGCGCACCGCCTGGCCCTGGACACCAAGGCCAAGTACTCCGGCGTCCAGAAGGAGGACGTCGTGCGGGAGTTGCTCGACACCGTCCCCGTCGGGGACTGAAGACCGTCGTGGCCTCTCGCCCGGTCCGCCCGCTGCGCGCGATCCCCGTGGTGGGCTCGATCGTGCGCTGGCACGAGGAGCGGCTCACCGCGCGCGGACGGTACCTCCTGTGGGCCGCCCTCGCCCTCGGCCTGATGGGGGCGGACACGCGGCGCAGCCAGGTCTACGTGCTGTTCGCGGTGGCCATGGGCACCCTGGTGGCCGCCCTGGTCGTGACGAGCTGGCGCGGGCCGGGGGCCCGGCTCGAGTGTGCGCTTCCCGGGCGCGCGACGGCGCAGACCCCGCTCGTCGTGCGGGCGCGGGTCTGGGCGGAGGAGGGCCGGCGCGACAACCTGCGGCTGTCCTTCCCGCGGCCCACGCGCTGGGGGAGCAGCATCGCCGTCCGCCCCCGCGAGACCTTCCTGGCCGCCGCGGCGGAGGCGCCCACGGAGATGTGCGTCGAGCTGCGCGCGCTGCGCCGTGGCCGCTACGTCCTCCGTACGCCCTCGCTGCGGGCCACGGATCCCCTGGCCCTGGCCGCGGGGCCCGCGCCGCGCGCGCGGGACCACGTCCTCCTCGTCTATCCGCGCTTCTACACGCTGGAGGGCTTCGCCGTGCCCGCGGGCCGGCGCTACCAGCCGGGCGGGATCCCGCTCTCCTCGAACACCGGTGACGCCATCGAGTTCGTGGGCACGCGCGAGTATCGCGAAGGCGATCCCGTCCGGAACATCCATTGGCGGTCCTGGGCCCGGCGCGGAGAGCCGGTGGTGAAGGAGTACCAGGAGGAGTACTTCGCGCGCATCGCGCTCGTCCTCGACACCTTCGCGCCGGAGAAGCCCACGCCGGCGGAGGAGCGGTCCTTCGAGGCGGCCATCTCCGTCCTCGCCTCCATCGCCGACCACTACAGCCGCAGCGATTTCGTCGTGGACATCCTGGCCGCCGGCCCCGAGGTCTACGAGGTCAGCGCCGGCCGCAGCCTGGCCTACCTCGACAACATCCTGGACGTGCTGGCGGGCCTCGAGCCCTGTCCGGCTGCCCCCTTCGCCGCCGTCGCGCCCCCGCTCTTCGACAAGCTGGCGCGCATCACCACCGTCGTGGCCGTCCTCCAGGACTGGGACGAGGCGCGCGAGCGCTTCCTGCGCGAGGTGAAGGCGCTGGGCACGGCCGTGCACGTGATCGTCGTCCACGAAGGCGAGACCACGCGCCCCTTTGCCGCGGTCGGGCCGGAGGTCGGCGACATCGTCCACATGACACCCGACGACGTGGACCGCTTGATCGCGGCCAGCGCGCCGTCCCCGCGTGCGCAGGAGGCCCGGCGTGGCTGAGGGCGTGGCGGACCGGCCGTCCGGCCCCGGCGGCGGGGAGCAGGCGCAGCCACCGACGCGGTGGTGGCTGCAGGTGCAGCCACCCACGCGGTGGTGGCCGCAGGTGCTGGTGGCGGCGATGGCGGGGGCGGCCATCGTGGGGTTCGCGGCGGTACGCGGCGCCCGCTTCGCGCTTCTGTCGCTCACCGTCGTGGTCTTGTCCCTGGCCTGGCGGCCGGCTCGCCTTCCGCGCTGGGTGATGCGCGTGGCGCCGGGCGTGCTGCGCGTCGCCCTCGGCGCGGTCTTCCTGATGCGGGCGGCACTCACCGTGTATCCGGTGCTCGACGACGAGCAGGTCGCGATGGTCGCGCGCGTGACCGGCTCCATCCTGGTGCCCCTGCTGGCGGCGGCGGTGCTGGGCACTCGCCTCTGGCGGCCGCCCCTGGCCGCGGTGCCGTTGTCGATCGGCCTCCTGGCCGTCGCCAGCTTCGATCCGAACCCCGGCGTGCGCTGGGCGCAGGTGACGGAGGCGCTCCTGATCCTGGCCTACCTCGCCGCGGGGCTGACTCGCGTCGAGTCCCCGATCCGGGCCCGCGGGCCGTGGCGGCGGGCGGCCGCCCTCGCCGCCTTCAGCCTCGTGGCGGGCGGGGTTGCGGTGCTCCTGGCCGGCCTCCTCCCCTGGGCCCAGCCTCACGTCGAAGACGCGGCCGCCACTCTCCTGAACCCGTCGTTCCCGGTCGCCCAGGCCGGCTTCTCCGCAAACTCGCGTCTGGGCGACATCGAGCACCTCGCTCTCTCGAAGACGGTCGTGCTGCGCGTGTGGACCCCGTCTCCGGGCAAGCTGCGCGGCCGCGTCCTCACCGAATTCGACGGACGCGCCTGGCGCGCGTCGCGGCCGGCGTGGAAGGAGCTGCCGAGGGCGCGGGCGGACGTGCTGTCCGCGGACCTGGCGCGCTGGCTGGACGCGCTGCCGGGGACGTCCTTCGGCGATCCGATCGCGGCGGGGCGGCCGGAGCAGACGCGGACCCGCGTGGCCCCGGCGATGGTGGTCGCGGACACTCTCTTCGCCCCCGCCGGGATCAGCCTGGCCCGCGTGAGAGGGTCGCACCTCCGCGTCGACCGCTTCGGGGTGCTGGAAGCGCCGGCCGAGGTCGGCGTCTACGCGCTCGTGCACGCGCCCTCGCGCGTCTTGGGAGTCGCCGTCACCGACCCGGAGACGCTCGCGGTGCCGGCGGACACGGACCCGCGCCTCCGCGCCCTGGCCGCGAGCCTGGCCGCGGGAGATCCCGCGCCTGACACCCGGCTGGCCCGCACCCTGGACCATCTCGGGCGCGAGTGCCGGTACTCGCTCGATGTGGGCCCGTTCGCCTCGGCACAGCCCGTCGCGGAGTTCGTCTTCGACAAGAAGCGGGGGTACTGCGAATATTTCGCCAGCGCGGCCGCCGTCCTCCTCCGGCTCCAGGGCGTGCCTACGCGCTACGTCACGGGATTCTCGATGGTGGCCGCGGAATCCGTCAGCGGGCACTACGTGGTGAGGGAATCGGACGCCCATGCGTGGATCGAAGCCTGGATTCCCGGGCGCGGATGGGTGGAGGCGGATCCGACTCCCGCGGGCGACTATGCCGCCGTCCATGCGCGCCGCGGGAACGGGCTCGAGCGCGTGGCCGAATGGGTGAGCGCGCGCTGGGCGGAGGCCGCGCTCGCGGTGCGGACGGGCGAGGTGCGGCGGCTGACGGCCCTCGCCCTCCGGCCGCTCGCGCTGCTGGCCCTCGCCGGCGTGGTCCTGGCCGGGGGGCGGTGGTGGCGGCGGCGCGCGCAGCCGCCTGCGCCGCCCGCGGCACGATGGGACGGAGATCCCGACCTCGCGCTCGTGGTGGCTCAACTCGAAACGCTCTGGGCGCGCCACGGCTGTCCGCGTCCGCCCCATCGCGCGCCGCTGGAGCACCTGCGCACCCTCCCGACGGGCCGGCTGCCCGCCGTCGTGGCCGAGGCCAGCGTGGACGTCGTCGCGTGTTATTACGACGTCCGCTACGGCGGGCGCTCGGTGCCGCGCGAGACCGTGCGCGCCCTGGCCCGGCGTCTCGAGGACCGCCGGGCGTGAGCGAGCTCCCACCGGGTCCGCGCGAGCTCGAGCTCTCGGCGCCCGAGATGCGCCGCCTGGTCATGCTCGCGCTGGAGCGCCTGGTCGCGCACGTCGAGTCCCTGCCCCGGCAGCCGTCGGCCGACGTGGCGGGGGGAGCCGAGCTCGCGCGCTCGCTGCGCGAGAGTCTTCCCGAAGAAGGCGCGCCCTACGAAGACCTGCTCGCGCTGCTCTTCGAGCGTGCGGTGCCGAAGAGCTTCAATACCGCGGGTCCGGGATACCTTGCCTACATCCCCGGGGGCGGGCTCTTCCACGCGGGCGTGGCCGACCTCATCGCCGACGTCACGAACCGTTTCGTCGGCGTGTGGATGGCCGCGCCCGGCCTCGTGCAGATCGAAGCGAACGTGGGCCGCTGGCTGTGCGAGATGGCCGGCTATCCCTCCTCCGCGCTGGGCCTGCTCACGACGGGTGGGTCGATGGCCAACCTGATCGCGCTCGTCACCGCCCGCCGCGAGCGCCTGCCCGAGGACTTCCTCTCCGGAGTCCTCTACACGTCCGACCAGGCTCATCACTCCGTGCAGAAGGCGGCTCTGCTGGCCGGGTTCCCTCCCGCACGCGTCCGCTCCGTCCCCAGCGACGGGGAATTCCGGATTCGCCTCGATGCCCTGGCCGAGGCCGTGGCCACGGACCGGGCGGCGGGTCTCCGCCCGTTCTTCCTGGTCGTGAGCGCGGGCACCACGAACACGGGGGCCGTGGACGACCTCGGCGCCGCCGCCGACGCGGCGCGTGCCCACGGCCTCTGGCTTCACGTGGACGCCGCCTACGGCGGGTTCTTCGTGCTCACCGAGCGCGGGCGTCGCGTCCTGCACGGCCTCGAGCGCGCGGACTCGATCACCCTGGACCCGCACAAGGGGCTCTTCCTGCCCTACGGGACGGGCTCGCTGCTCGTCCGCGACGGGGGCGCGCTCCGGCGCGCACACAGCGTGCACGCGGAGTACCTCCCGCCCGTCCCGGAGGATCCCGACTTCGTGGACTACTCGACGGTCTCGCCCGAGCTGTCACGCGATTTCCGGGGGCTGCGCGTCTGGCTGCCCATCAAGATGCACGGGATCGCCGCCTTCCGGCGCGCCCTGGACGAGAAGCTGGATCTCGCGGCCTGGGCCGCGGCCGAGCTCCGCAAGGTCGTGGGCGTCGAGATCGTCGCCGAGCCGCAGCTCTCGCTGCTGGCCTTTCGGGTCACGAAGCCGGGGCTCGACGACGCCGCGACCGACGACCTCAACCGGCGCGTCATGGAGGCCGTGAACGCCCGTGGTCGCGTCTACATCACGAGCACGATCGCCCGCGGCCGCTTCCTGATCCGCATCTGCGTGTTGTCGTTCCGCACCCACCTCGACCGCATGCACATGGCCATCGAGGACATCCGCGGGGCCATCGAGGAACAGCGGTAGGCGTAAGCGGCCAGGCTTGCATGCCGAGCGTATACTGCCGACATGCAGTGTCGGTGCGCGGAAGCGGCCAAGCCGGCACGGGCGACGGCGAAAGCCCGGCCGGCGGAACGTGCCGAGGCGCTTGCGGCGCCCCGCGTTCGCCTCGGCAACCAGGCAGTACTCCGCACCCTCGGCCTCGGCGCCGTCAGCCGGCCGGGAGGGCTCCGCCTCAGCTCGCCGGGAGATGCCGCCGAGCGTGAGGCGGACCAGGTCGCCGACCAGGTGATGCGCATGGCCGGCCCTTCCGGCCTCGCACCCGAGGTCACGTCCGAGGCGGCTCCCCACCTCCAGCGCACGTGCGCGGCGTGCGAGGAGGAAGTGCACCGGCAGGAGGACGAGCCGGGCGAGGCGGTGCCCGCGACCCGGGGCGCGGAGGACGCGTCCGCAGGCGACGAGGTCGCGGACGACGACGACGAGTTCGACGAGGACGATGACTCCGGCTGGCCCAAGCTCGAAGCGGGGGCAGCCAGGCCCGCCCCCGTGGTTCCGCGTGCGGTCGTCCCGAAGAGCGAGGGTCGGCCGCTGGAGCCCGCCGTGGCGCGCTTCATGGGCGAGCGCTTCGGGCGCGACTTCGGCGCCGTGCGCGTGCACACCGACGCCGCGGCGGCGGGCTCCGCGCGGCAGCTCAACGCGCGCGCCTACACCGTCGGTCGCGACATCTACTTCAAGGAGGGCCGCTATTCACCCGGCGGCGTCGAAGGCCGCCGGCTCCTCGCGCACGAGCTGACCCACGTCGTCCAGCAGGACCGCGCCCCCGCGCTCGTGCAGCGTCAGGACGAGACCGGCGCGGAGACCCAGGAAGCGGGCGGGGGTGGAGACGCGGGAACCGCGGACGTGGCTCCCGGCGAGGGCGGTCCGGTCGAGGAGGGGCCTGGCGGCAAGGGCAAAGGCGGCAGCGCGGCGTGCAGTCAGGCGGGGTGCGCCCAGGGCAAGGCCAAGAAGGCGGTGACCGGCGACTGCAACAGCGGCGGTCCTCCCAACGACACGGGCCTCTACATCAAGCACCTCGCGGTCGACGTCGCGGCGGGCAGCGTCGCCGCCACCTGGACGGATGGCCACGTCGACAAATTTCCGTGCACGGGCAACGTGAACGGCAAGAAGAACGGCAAGAAGTACGGTACGCCGACGCCCCGCGGCAAGGACACCATCGGCGTGAAGTGCGGCGCGAGCCACACGAACCAGATCACCAAGAAACGCAAGGTCCCGGACAACATGGGCTGGTTCACCGGCCTGAGCAAGCACGGCCGCTCCGTCGGCTTCCACGATTCGCAACCCGTCGGCTCGGGCCAGGTCTCGCACGCCTGCATCCGCGTCTGCTGCAACCACGCCAAGACCATCAACCAGAACACCTGGAGCGGCAAGACCACCGTCAACGTGGTCTGATCGCGGCCCGCCTCAGTTCCAGCGCCGCCACTCCGCCTCGTAGTACCGAACCAGCGCCTGGTTGTCGAGGCGGTTGACCTCCGTCTCCACGGGCGCCATGTCGGGCCCGAGCACGAACATGGCGGCCAGTGTGGGGGCGTCGAGGTAGCGCAGGCCGGGCAGGACGGTCGTCGGCGGATCGATCGGCCGCAGCGCCGCCAGCACGAAGCCCCACTCTCCGAACGAGGGCACCAGCGCGTGGTACGGCCGCACCTGGAAACCGGCGGCCTCCAGCGTGCGGTTGATGCACCAGTACGATTGCCGGGCCATGAGCGGCGACGTGCTCTGCACGGCCACCACGCCGTCGGGATCCAGGCGCTGGCGCAGCCGCGCGTAGAAGTGCCGGGTGTAGAGCTTGCCCAGCGAGAAGTTGTGCGGATCGGGGAAGTCCACGAAGGCGGCGTCGAAGCGCGAGGGCGGCGCATCGGCCAGCCACACGAACGCGTCCGCGTTGACGACCTGGACGCGCGGATTCGTCAGCGAGCCCTGGTTGAGGTCGCGCATCAGCGGGTTCTCGCGGGCCAGCCGTGTCATCTCGGGATCGAGATCGACGAGGACGATCTCCGCGACCTGGGGGTGCTTCAGGATCTCGCGCACGGCCAGGCCGTCGCCGCCGCCCAGGACGAGGACGCGGCGCGCGCCCGGCACCAGCGCCAGCGCCGGGTGCACCAGCGCCTCGTGGTAGCGGTATTCGTCCGAAGACGAGAACTGCAGGTTCCCGTTCAGGAAGAGCTGGAAATGCTGGCCCGCCCGCGTGAGCACGATGCGCTGGTACGCGCTCGTCTTCGCCAGCACGACCGTGTCCGCGTAGATCCCCTCCTCGGCCATGTCGGTCAGGTGGTCGGCATAGGCGAACCCGGCGCACAGGATCACGATCGCGACCACGCCTTTCACCTTCAGGTCCCACGAGGATCCGAGCAGCGAGCGGAAGAGCCACGTCGACCAGAGCCCCACCACCGCGCTGGCCAGGCCGAACAGCAGCGACGTGCGCACCAGCCCGAGATGAGGCACGAGCAGGATGGGGAAGAGGAGCGACGCGGCCAGCGCCCCCAGGTAGTCGAAGGTCAGCACCTTGGCCACCAGCTCCTTGAAGTCCACGGACTCGCGCAGGATACGCAGCACGAGCGGGATCTCGAGGCCGACCAGGGTCCCCACCACGAGCACGATCCCGTAGAGCACCACGCGGAAGAACTGGGGGAGGTACCCGAAGGAGAGGAAGAGGAGAGGCGCGGAGGCCCCGCCGAGCAGGGCGACGGCCAGCTCGACCTCGACGAAGCGCCGGGCCAACCCGCGCTGGACGTACCTCGAGAGCCAGGAGCCGAGGCCGAGCGCCGAGAGATAGACGCCGATCACGGTCGAGAACTGGGTCACCGAGTCGCCGAGCACGTAGCTGGCGAGCGTCCCCGCCACCAGCTCGTACACGAGCCCGCAGGTGGCGACGACGAGGACGGTGAGATAGACGAGCGGTGACCGCACGGCGGCCGGCTAGCCCCGGATCGCCGAGGAGATGATGATCGATACGCCCAGGATGAACGCGCCCAGGATGATCCCCAGGGCGACGTTCTGGTCCTCTGCCACCTCCTTGCGCAGCGAGAAGGGGAGCACCCTCTCGATGAACGCGAAGGCGGCCAGGAGCACGACGGTGCCGAGGACCGAATACAGGAGCGAATCCACGATCGGACGCGCGTGCTGCGAGAGCCAGTCCATCACTTTCCTCCTCTCCAGAAGTTGAAGGAGCGATACCCGCCCGGCGACTGCCGCACGCTCTGCGGAATGAAGCCGCGCCGGGGCGAGCGCATCTCCCAGCCCTTGCTCGAGGCCACCGTGTAGAGGGCGAACACGAGCAGGGCGTACACCGTGAAGGGGCGTTTCATGTCATTCCTCGCTCGAAGAAATCCAGGGGTGGTCGCTCTCGCTCCAGCGGGCGACCTCGAAGCGGAACCACCGCCACGAAAGCAGGACGGGCCCCACGAGCACGGCCAGCATGGCGAGGACGGCGTAGGAGAAGCGGGGCACGCGGCTGCGCACGGTGAGCTGGTATTCGGGCGGCGTGCGGCCGGCTTCCCACTGCGGCTCCAGGCGGAGGAGATACCGGCCGGGGGGCACGCGTGGGATGTATTCCGTGGCCGACTTCGAGCCCTCCGACCAGGACCCGTCGCTGTCGCTGCCGTAGTAATACGAGACCTCGACGTCGAACTCGTCCACCGCGCCCGTCTCCTCGTTGATGAGCGCGCCGTCCAGGTAGAGCCAGGAGTTGCTCACGGGCGCGACGACCTTCACCTGGAGGTTGCCGTCGCTGGTCACGAAGAAGGGACCGGCGAAAGTGGCCGCTTCCGGAGAGCCGGGGGCGACCACGGGCGGGATACTCACGGACTGGCGGTGCAGCGTCTTCCCGCCGGCCATGCTGAGGACGACGAAGGCGAGGAAGATCGCGGCCACGGCCGTCACCGCGCTCTTCCAGACGGCGCCGATGGATTCGGCGAACGGCGAGGGCTGATGGGGCGCGACTCCTTCCGGCTCGGGCGGGTCGCCCTTCTGGCCGAAGGCGGCCCACAGCTCGTCCGCGGGCAAGTACGTCCCCAGGCTCCAGTTGACCTCGCCCCGGTTGCCCTTGCCCTTCCCCGGCTCGCGTGTCGTCTCCTTGGAGAGCATCCGCGGCGGCTTGACGTAGTCGTCGGTCTCCGTCGCCTCGTCCTGCTCCACCGTCCAGTAGAACTCGCCCAGGACGGCATCGACCTCCGCCTGCCCGGACTGGAAATGCGCAAACCGCTCGCCGCGGTAGGTCGCGGAGTTGGGATCGACGTCGCCGGGATTGAGGGGCTCCACGAACGACCAATGTCGCTTGGCTTCGACCAGCCACCGGAATCCGTGCCGCGCCTCGTAGAGGAGGTATTCCGTCCACGGATAACGCACGCCTTCGACGGTGACGCTGCGCTCCATGACGCCGATGACCGTCCACACCACGCCGCGCAGCCGGCCCTTCACTCCCAGCGGGAGGAGCGGACGGAAGGGCGGCTTGGCCAGCGCCTCCAGGATCGCGAAGTCACGGGTCGCATCGAGCAGCGAGCCGCACCAGGGGCAGGCGATGCGCTGGGTCTGGTCGGGCGCGCGCACCTCGAGGGGACCGGCGCACTGCGGGCACTTCAGGCCCTCGGCGCGCGCGACCTTGCGGCGGTCTTCGTCCTCGCGCGGCCTCAGGCCGAGGTCGGCGAGCGTCACTTCGCGCCCGACGTAGAGCGATTCCGCTGACTGCCCCGTCCCGTAGTCGAGGGTCGCGAACTGCCCGCCCGGCCCGGACAGGTCGGCGTAGTGCAGCTCGCTGCCGGGCTTGACCGCGAACGGCAGCTCGCCCTGGGCGGTCGCGAAGCGCGCCGAGCGGACCTCCGCCACGACGAACGTCCCCGAGCTCCCGAGGTCCAGCGTATGGCCGACCTCGAGGTCGTCGAAGGCGGGCACGGGCGGCACCGGCACGTGGCCCATGTAGTGGAAACGGCCCTGCGCCTCCGAGAGCCAGGCCCAGGATCCGTCCGTGAAGCCGAGCATCCACTCGTCCCACGTGCCCTGCCCCCAGTCCAGCTGCAGCCGCCCGACCAGGCGGAACGGGGGAGCGCCCGCGTAGTCGCCGTCCATGCCCAGGGCCAGCACGGACGGCGTGGGGATCAGGTCGGCGACCTTCCCATAGTTCGCGAGGTTCGCGCCCTTGCGGGCCAGCGCGACCCCGCAGTGCTCGCACACGCGCAGCAGCGACGAGCCGAGGGCGAACACGATCGTCGCCCCGCACGCGGGGCAGGAAGCCTGGTACCCGCTCACCGCTCGCCTCGCGCCAGCCGCCGCACGGAAACGTCACGGGCCTGGAGGGCCTCGCGCAGCCGCTCCGCCCAGGGCCATTCGGCGCGCGGACGGCAGCAATACAGGTTGAAGGCCGCGAAGCCACGCTCGGGGAACGTGTGGCAGGCGAGGTGTGATTCGGTCAGCAGGAGCAGCCCCGTGATGCCGCCTTCGCCGGGGAATTCACGCCAGACGGCATCGCCGGCGGGGCGGAGGCCCAGCTCCTCGACGACCTGGCGGAAGAGCGTGTCGAGGACCGCGCGCGAGCGCAGGGCCTGCGGGTCGCAGCCGTGAGCGTCGACCACCCACTCGGTTCCGGGGGGCACGGGGCTCACGGGGCGTGAGTAGACCCCGGCCCGCGGGGCGGGGTCAAGCGCGTCGCAATGCGTCGAGGCGCGCCGACGCGGCACGCGCCTGGGCCTCGGGATCCTCGGCCGTGAACTGGATTCCGCTGGCGAGGCGCGCCTTCTCGCCCGCGGTGGGGGCGTCCACGAGGACGTCTTCCACATGGGCCTCGAAGGCGACCAGCCCCTGCGCCTCGAGGGAGGCCGCGGAAGAGAGGGGCCGGGCGCGGGCCTTCACGTAGGCGGCACCATCCGCGTCGATCAGGCAGAGGGTCAGTGCGCCGCGGTCCTCCAGGTTGCGCGCGGTCGCGCTGTCTCCGCGCACGGCCAGGCGGAGGACGGTCGGGCTCAGGGCGACGATCTCGCCGTACGCGAGCAACGCCGGATGAGGCCGGCCCTGCGTGTCGGTGGTGGCGACGAGGATGGCCTCTCCCGCGCGGGCGGCCAGGTTCTCTCCGGACAGCCGGTGGTAGAGGCGCTCGTCGAAGCGGTCCCCGGTCTGCCTGGACACCAGGGGATGGTAACGCGACCGCACTCGCGCCGCTCCGCCACGTACAATCGCCTGGCCGCGCGCAGGGGCAAGCGCCGGCAGGAGGCGGTGGATGGGACGGTGGCGCAAATCGACACGGTGGGCGGGCCTCGCCGTCGTTCTTTGCACGGGCACGGCGTCCGCGCAGGAGCCGTCGACCCCTCCGCCGCCCGGAGGAGGCCGCGGACACGAAGGCTCGCGCTATCACGAGCTGCTGCCGGACATCGGCCGCATCGGCGCGCAAGTGGGGGCGGCGATCGGCCCCTCCTGGAACCCGTATGAGGTGGGCACGGGGTGGCAGGTAGCGGCGTTCATCGACCTGCCCCTCGCGCGCAACGGCGCCGGCCGCCTGTCCTACGAGATCCTGCTCGGCCTCAGCGGCGGCACGAGCGACGCCTTCACGATCACCGACCCCCTGGCCTACGTGGCCAATCTCGCGCGCGGCGCCAGCCCCGCGGACGCCCTGGCCGGCCCGCCGCGGGCCCCGTATCGCGTGCGCCGCCCCGTGCAGACGCGCCTGCGCCTCCTCGACGTGTCGCCCTTCGCCCTCAAGTACACGCTGACCGGCCTCGACCACGTTCGCCTGCGTCCGTACGTCACCGCCGGCCTCGACGTCTCGCTCGTAACGACGGAGGAGGAGTCCCTGGACGAGACGCCCGGTCTCGACGCCGTGGAGGCGGCTCTCTCCGCGGGCGGACGGGCGCCGGAGCTGGACGCGCGCGGCATTCCCGCCGGCGAAGGCAGCCTGGCCCTAGGCGGGCACGCCGGGGCGGGCCTGGAGATTCGGATCTCCCGTGGGCTCTCCCTGAACCTCGACTACCGCTACACGCGCGTGGACGCCGATAACGCCTTGCACGCGGCGAGCGCCGTGGTGGGGATGCACTGGTGATCGAGCGCCGGGCGGCCCTCAAGGCGCTCCTGGCCGCGCCGCTGATCCCGCTGGCCGCGCGCGCGGAGGCGAGGGATTACGCGTCGGCGGGCGAGGTGCTCGCGGAGATCGACCGGCTCGAAGGCGAGCTCGACGCGCGGCTGGCCACGCTTGCCGCGAGCTTTCCCGCGGCCGCGGCTCTGGCCGCGAGCGTCCGCGCGGATCACGACCGGCACCGGCGCGCGCGCGTGGCGCTGCGGCGCCGTTTGCGCCTCGCGGAGGCCGGGCCTTCCTTCCCTCGTGCGCAAGCGGCCACCACCCAGCGAGTGGCTGCGGGCCGCGGCTCCGTCGATGCCCTTCGCGCGCTCGCGCAGGACCTCGTGCACGCCTACGCGGAAGGACTGCCGGCCATCAAGGACGCGCAGGGGGTGGACGTCCTGGCCCGGCACATGGTGGACGATGCGCGCCACCTGGCCATCCTCCAGATGTGGACGGAGACGGAGCAGCCCGGTGGGTGAGTCGCGGCGGGAGTTCATGCTGGCCACGGCCCGCGCGGCGGGGGTGGCGGGCCCCATGCTGGGCCTGCTCGCGGGCACGGAATCGCCCGCGCGGACGGAAGGGAACGACCTCGAGATCCTCTCCGCCGCCCTCCTCCTCGAGCATCACGCGATCGCGCTCTACGGCTTCGGCCTGAAGCGCGCGCTGTTCCCGCCGGGTCTGCGCGCGTATGCGACCGAGTTCCGCGGCGACCACCAGGGCCATCGCGACACCCAGATCGCGATCATCGAGGAGCGTGGCGTGGCCGCTCCGGTCCCGCGCGACGACTACGACTTCGAGCATGCTCCCGCGGGCGACGAGTTCGTCCGTCTCGCCCTCGAGATCGAGATCGCGGCCCAGCGCGCCTACACCGGGCTCATCAGCCGCATCCGCACCGACGACTACCTCCTGTCCGCCGCCTTCATCCTGGTGGACGAGGTGCGCCACATGACGGTCTGGCAGCGCGTGCTCGGATTGAGGATCTACTGACGGTCCTGCGGAGGACGAGGCCGCTTTGAAATCGCAATCTGCGATCTCAAAGGACTGACGATTCCGGCCACCAACCTCCCCGCAGACTAAAATCACGCGGGAGGCATCATGGATCCACGATTCGCGGAGGCGGCGTCGGGCGAGCTCCAGAAGATGCGCGAGCAGGGTCTGCTGCGCGAGGAGTGGCCGATCCTCGGTCCGCAAGGACCCGAGATCCGCGTCGAAGGACGTGCCGGCACCGTCCTGAACTTCTGCGCCAACAACTACCTCGGCCTCTCGGGCCATCCGGAGCTGGTGGCGGCGGCGCACCGCACCCTGGACACGTGGGGCTACGGCATGTCGAGCGTGCGCTTCATCTGCGGCACCCAGCGCCTGCACCTCGACCTCGAGGGCCGGATCGCGGACTTCCTGGGGATGGGCGACGCCATCACCTATGCCGCCTGCTTCGATGCCAACGGCGGCGTGTTCGAGCCGCTCCTGGGCGCGGAGGACGCGATCCTCACCGACCGCCTCAACCACGCGTCCATCATCGACGGCGTCCGCCTCTGCAAGGCCAAGCGATTCGTCTACGAGCACGCGGACATGGCCGACCTCGAGAGCAAGCTGAAGGAGGCCGCCACCGCGCGCTTCCGCCTCATCGTCACGGACGGGGTGTTCTCGATGGACGGCGACGTCGCGCCCCTGGACCGGATCTGCGACCTCGCCGACCGGCACCACGCGCTGGTGATGGTGGACGACTCGCACGCCACCGGCTTCATGGGCAAGACCGGCCGGGGCACCCCCGAGCACTGCGGCGTGATGGGACGCGTGGACATCCTCACCACCACGTTCGGCAAGGCCCTGGGCGGCGCGATGGGCGGATGCATCGCGGCCAGCAAGGAGGTCGTCGGCCTCCTGCGCCAGCGCAGCCGGCCGTACCTCTTCTCGAACAGCCTGGCTCCGGCGGTGGCGGGCGCGACCCTTCGCGCCCTGGAGCTGCTCGGGCAGACGACCGAGCTGCGCGACCGCCTGGAGTCGAACACGCGGGTGTTCCGCGAGCGGATGACGTCCGCCGGCTTCGAGATCCGCCCGGGCGTGCACCCGATCGTCCCGATCATGTTCTCGCGCTTCACGCCCGACGACGCGACCCTGGCCCAGCGCTTCGCGCGCGCGCTGCTCGACGAGGGCATCTACGTGAAGGGGTTCTTCTTCCCGGTCGTCCCGCGCGGCCTCTCGCGCATCCGAGTTCAGGTCTCGGCCGCCCACACCCCCGCCCACATCGAGCATGCCGTGGGGGCCTTCACGAAGGTGGGCAAGTCCCTTTCCGTCCTGAGGTAACCAGGCTTGTAAATCGCTTGGGATCGCCTTGGCGCGCGCTGAGGGCGCCCGGCGCGGGCGGCCGCTAGTCTCTTTCCTGCGGGCAGGGGCCCGCGGAAAGGACTGTCCATGACCACCGCCGCCGTCGCCCAGCCGCGCCGCGAGCTGACCTCGCTCACCGCGGAGCCCGAGCGCCGCTTGCTCTTGTTCCTCGCCGCCCGCGTCCCCGCACGCATCGGACCGGACCACCTGACGGCGCTCGGCCTGCTCGCCATGCTGGCGGCGGGCGCGGCCTACGCGTTTTCGTCGCGCTGGCCATTCCTTCTCCTGGCCGTCAACGGCGCCCTCGCCCTCAACTGGCTCGGCGACAGCCTCGACGGAACACTGGCCCGCTACCGGCAGCGCACGCGTCCACGTTACGGCTTCTACGTCGATCACATGGTGGACGCCTTCGGCGCTCTCGGGCTCCTCCTGGGCCTGGCCGCTTCGGGTTGGATGGCGGCCTGGCTGGCCGTGTCCCTGCTGATCGCGTACCTGCTCCTCTCGGTCAACATCGCCCTCGCCGCCTGCAGCCGGGGCACGTTCAAGATCTCGTACGGACCGTTCGGCGGGACGGAGCTGCGCCTCCTGATGGCCCTGGGCAACACGGTGGTGTGGCTCTGGCCGCAGGCAGTAGTCGCCGGCCACGAAGTCATGTTGTTCGACGTCATGGGCGGGATCGCCCTCCTGGGAGTGGTGGCCGCGCTCCTGCGCTCGACCGCCCAGAACACGTGCGCGCTCTATGCGCTGGAGCGCCTGTGAGTCCGGCGCGGTACAATTCCCGATCCCTCCGGGCACAGGTTTGCTGGAACTCGTACGCGCGCTGGCGATCGCCTGGAAGAACCTCGCGGCCTACCCGTCTGGGCATCCGGCGCTGGTCGCGTCGCTCGGCCTCGCGCACCAGCGTCTCCAGGACCTCTTCGCGGCGAACGGAGCCGTCACCTTCGGCATCGCGAGTGACGGCCTCGTCGCCGCGCAGCAGAAGCTGACCTCGTCCCACGCGCGCGACCTGGCCCGTGCCCTCTACCTGCGCGAGGTCGCCGTGTTGCGGCTGGAGCCCGGCCTCCAGCCCGCCGAGCTCGAGTCTCTCCTCCGGGCGATGACCGCCAGCGGCGCTCAGGGCGACCTGCGCCCCCTGGCCGAGGAGCTCACCGACGGCGGCGTCACCCACGTGCGCGTCGAGTCGGTGGATTTCTCGCAGGTGCGGCTGACCGACGAGACGAGAGGAGGGCCCGCCCCGCCTTCGCTGTGGGACGACGTGCTCCGCACGATCCTGGCCGGCCACGTGCTCTCCTCGGAAGGGCGCCGTCTCGTGGAGTCGGGAGAGGCGGCGAACGCGCTCGGAATCGCTTCGGTGGTGGGGGAGATGCTGGGGGCGGCGGGGACCGGGGGCGCGCCCGGGAGCGGATCCCGTGGCGGCTCGGTTCCGACCGCGGCCGGATTGGCGGCGCACCGCGCGCGCCTGGGCGCGCGCGTGGCCCAGGCCGCGGGCCTCGCCTTCCAGGGCACGCCGGCGGAGCGGGTCCTCGCCGCCAGCCAGGTGGTGGAGCTGGTCCGCGCTCTGCCCCCCGACCTGCGTGAGATGCTCATCGCGACCGCGCTCAAGACCCTCGCCTCGGACGAGACGGCGGCCGAAGCCCTGGCCGCCCTCGCCGGTGGCCTCACTCCCGACACCGTCCTGCAGGCGCTCCAGCGCATCAAGAACGAAGTCCCCCTCTCCAGCCACGCCTTGCGCCTCATGCACGCTCTCTCCGCGGCCGCACCCTCCCCGCGCCTGCGCCAGGTGCAGCCGCCCGACCCCGCCCTCCTGGCCGAGCTGTCGGTGCTGTTCCGCGAAGACGACATCGACCGCTACAACCCGGAAGAGCACCAGTCGCTGCTCGAGGCCGCCGCCATCGAGGTGCCGGTGCTCGTCACGGCCGAGGAGATACCGGAGCTGGGCGACCGGCTGGAGACGGTCACGGACGACGCGCTGGCCGATCGGATGGCGCAGACGTCGGTGGAGCTCCTCGCCCGCTTCGCGGGCCAGGACGGCACGGCGACCCTGCTCACGCGGATCGACGGCCTCTTCCGCAGCTTGCTCGCCTCCGGCCGCCTCGAGCTGGCCACGACGCTCGCGGAAGACCTCCGGCGGGTCGGCGACGAGACCGCGGCCCGGCCCGGCGTGCGTGCAGCGATCGACGAGACGCGGGCGCGGATGGCCACCTCCGAATCGGTGGCGGCGATGCTGGACGCCTTCACGCGCAGCGGATCCACGTCGGCCACGGTGGTGCGCCGCCTCCTGGACGCGCTCGGTCACGCGGGGGCGCAGGGCTTCCTCCTCGCCCTGGCCGGGGAGAAGGACAAGTCGCGGCGGCGGCGCATCCTCGATCTCCTCGTGTCCCTCGGCCCCATGATTGCGCCTCCGGCCATCGAGCTCCTCGAAGACGAGCGCTGGTACGTGGTGCGCAACATGATCGTGCTCCTGCAGAGGGTGGGAGACCGATCGGCCCTGGCCAGCATCCGGCGCGCGGCCGACCATCACGACCTGCGCGTCCGGCTCGAGGCCATCAAGTGGCTCCTGGCCTACGACCCGGAGGTCCCGCGCGACCTCCTGGAGAAGGCGATCAACGATCCGGACCTCAAGCTCGCGGAGGCGGCCATCGTCCTCGCCGGCAGCTACGGGATCAAGGAGGCGGTGGACCCGCTCCTCGCGATCGTGGACGGGTACGATCTCCTGGGCAAGCGCCGCACCCTGCGCATCAAGGCCCTGAAGGCCCTGGGCGACCTCGGGGATCCCGCGGTGCTGCCGCGTCTCGACCGCTACTTCCGCAGCCCGATGCTCACGATGGTGTCGCTGGAGGAGAGGCGCGCGGCCTTCCGTTCCCTCCCTTTGTATCCGCCGGAAGCGCGGCGGCCGTACGTCGAGCGCGGGCTGCGCGCGCGCGACGCGGAGATCCGGCGCATCTGCGAGCGGCTGGACGGCGAGCACGCGCCCGTCGAACGCGAAGGAGACGCCTGATGCCGTCCGAGGCACCGAATCGCGATCGTCAGGCCCTCGAGCGCCTCATCGTCCACATCGCGGCCGCCATCAACGTCCGCGCTCTCTATTCGGGGGCCCACCCGCGCGTCGCCCAGGCGGTGCAGTCCATCCTGGACGACCTGACCGCGGCCCTGGCCGGCCGCGAGTCCGTCACGCTGTTCATCGTCGGCGACGACCTCATCGCGGACGACCGCCCGCTGCGCCGCTCGGGGATCTACCAGCAGAACTTCGTCCAGGCCCTGCGCCGGCGGCGGGTCGAGCGGCTGACTCTCGTGCGCGGCCTGGAGGCTGCGGAGTGCCTTCAGTTCGTATCCGTGATGGCGGCGGGCGCGACGCCGGGCAGCACCGCGCACATGATCGTGGGCGGCGTGGAGTTCGCGGTCGCGGACGGCGTCGGAGCCGCGGCCGTGGAGGCGAAGGAGTCGGCCCCGATCTCCTCGGAGCAGGTCGCGGCGGGGCAGGAGGCCTTCGCGCGCTTCCGTACCGATCGCAAGGGCAGCCTCCAGAAGATGGAGGAAGTCGTCTGGAGCCTGATGGAGACCCTGGCCCGCTCCGCGCACGACGTCATCGCGCTGGCCCCGCTCAAGAGCCACGACGAGTACACCTTCGTCCATTCCGTGAACGTGTCGCTGCTGGTGCTGGCCCAGGCCCGGTCCTTCGGGATCCAGGGGCAGGTGCTGCACGCGCTCGGGCTCGCCGCCCTGTGCCACGACGTGGGCAAGCTCAGCGTGCCCCTGGACGTCCTCAACCGGCCCGGCAAGCTGGAAGGCGACGATTGGAGGGTCATGCAGAGCCACGCGGAGGTGGGCGCCTGGCAGCTCGCCGCCCTCGACGAAGCACCGCCGCTCTCCGTCGTCGTGGCCTACGAGCACCACCTGCGCTACGACGGGCAGCCGACCTATCCCGTGCTGCGCCGGCCGCGGCGTCCCGCGCTGGCCTCCCAGCTCACGGCGCTGGCGGACACGTTCGACGCGATCTCGACCCTGCGGCCGTACCAGGCGCCGCACGCGCGCCCGGTGGCGCTCGACATCCTGAAGAAGCGGGCAGGGACGTTCCTCGATCCGCTGCTGGTGGGGAACTTCCACCGCCTGGCGGCGGCACAGACGGGATAGACAACGGAAAAACGGACATCGATCGGCCTGATTAGCAAAAGAGAGGTTGTGGCCTGGTCGGTCTGTCAGCTACGAACGCGTCAACGGACGTGTTCCTAGAGTCCCGCCAATCGCGCGATGAGCCCCGCGGCGAGTGCCGCCCGCTCCGGCAGCGAGCTCAACACGACATGCTCGTCCTCGGCATGCGCGCCGTCGCCATCTCCACCCAGGCCGTCGAGGGTGGGACGGCCCAGCGCCCCCGCGAAGGAGGCCTCGCTCGCGCCCCCGGACGCCACCTCGGACAACGGAAGGCCCAACTCGGACGCCACCTGCGCCGCCTTCTCGTAAACGGAGACGACGGCCGGGCTCCGCTCGAGCGGCGGGTAGTGCAGTCCGCCGGACCACGTGAGAGTGACCCGGGGGTCCACCGGCTGGATCGCGCGGAGCTGCTCCTCGAGCCAATGGCCGTCCGCCACCTTCAGGAAGCGCACGTCGATCTCCGCCTCCGCGAGGTCCGGCACGACGTTGGACCGAAGTCCCCCGCGAATGACGCCCACGTTGGCGGACACGCCGCGCACGGGATCCGTGAGCTTCGAGACGTGGAGGCACTGGCGGGCCAGCTCGAGGATCGCGTTGGCGCCGCGCGAGAGGTCGGCGCCGGCGTGGGAGGCGCGCCCGTGCGCGTGCAGCGTGAAGGACCCCGATCCCTTGCGCGAGGTCTTGACCGCGCCCCCGGGCCAGGCGGGCTCGAAGTCCAGCACCGCCGCCGCCGCCAGCATCTCCGCTTCCATGAGGGCGCGGTAGGGATCGCAGTCCACCTCCTCGAGGGGGGTGAAGAAGACCGTCACCGGCGGGCGGAGGCCGCGGGCGTGGAGGGCGCGCAAGGCGAACAGCGCGACCACGAGGCCCGCCTTCATGTCGTAGCAGCCGGGACCGTAGAGGCGGCCGTCTTCGATGCGCACCGGCCGCGCCGCCACCGTCCCCAGCGGCCAGACGGTGTCCAGGTGGCCGAGCAACATGACGGGAGCGGGCCCGCCCGGTGCGGGCGCGGGGCCGCGAGCCCGCAGGATGGGACCACCGCCGGTGACGGGGACGAGCTCGGGCACGAGGCCGACCGCTTCCACGTCCGCGGCCAGGCGCGCGGCCAGGGCCGCAACCGCGGGCGGATCCGTGGAAGGGGACTCGATCGCGCAGATCTCGGCCAGGAGCGCGGTCATCTCCTCCGCATGCGCGCGCGTCCAGGCCAGGAGTCCGTTCGTGGGAGTCAAACCCCAAGTATAGACGGGCGCGGCGGCCCTTCAGGCGAGGACGCCGAGGAACATCCGCGTGTCGTATTCGAACGCGACGCGGCCGTCCCGCGCGTGGGCATCGAACACCGCGGGCAGGGCCGCGAGCATCTCGGCGCGGCGCGGATCCCCCTCCCTGGGCGTGTACGAGCTCGAGAGGAGGCGGCCGCGCAGGCCTTCGAGGTCGAAATGCTGCGCGCTGTCGAACCGTCGCTCCCGCCATCCCGCCGGTCCGAACAGGGCGCGCAGCGACTCCGGCTTCGCGTACTTCTCGCTGACTTCCTCGTAATCGTTGGACCAGCGGCGCAGGAAGGTCTCGTAGTCGCGGAGGAACGGCGTGGAGTCGAGTCGCCTCAAGTTCCACACCAGGGCCACTCCTCCCCCCGGCCGCAGGATGCGGCCGAACTCCGCGCGCGACTCCGGCACCTTGAACCAGTGGAAGGCCTGCCCCGCGGTGATCAGATCGACGGATCCCTCGCCGAGGGTGGTGGCTTCCGCCCGTCCGTCGACGCTGTGGAAGCGGCCGGTGTGGGCGAGATCGGCCTCGGCCACCGCCGCCATCTCGCGATTGGGCTCCACGCCGTACACCACGTTCCCGTTCTCGAGGAGGAGGCGCGACAGGATCCCGGTGCCGGACCCGACGTCCGCGACCACGTGGGACGGCTGAAGTCCGAGGTCTCTGCGCAGCGCCTCCACGACCGCCGGCGGATAGCCGGGGCGCCAGCGCACGTAGTCCTGGACGCGGTCGCTGAATCGGGATGTCGGATCGGGTGGCCCGGCCGTCATGGAGTCTCGTCGGACGAGTACCGGAAAGCATAACGCGTGGGGTAGGCTGCCCGGGAGATGAGTGTGGCCACCGTTCCCTCCGGCCCGAAGGGCCCGCCCGTTCTGGGCCAGCTCCTGGCCTTCCGGCGCGATCCGCTCGAGTTCCTCAGCCGCATCGCGCGCGAGTATCCGGGGGATGTCGTGCGCTTCCGGCCCGGCCCGCGCGACAGCTATCTCGTGAAGCATCCGGACCTCGTCAAGGACGTCCTCGTCACCCGCCAGCACGACTTCAGCAAGAGCCGCGGCCTGGAATGGGCGAAGCTCTTCCTCGGCGAAGGGCTCCTCACGAGCGAAGGCGAGTTCCACACGCGCCAGCGGCGGCTCGCGCAGCCGGCGTTCCACCGGCAACGTATCGGCGCCTACGCGGACGACATGGTCCGGCGCACCGTGGACGCGCGCGAGCGCTGGTCGGCGGGCCAGGTGCTCGACGTGGACGGCGAGATGATGCGCCTCACCCTGGCCGTCGTCTCGAGCACCCTGTTCGGCACCGACGTCGCCGCCTCCGCGGACGAGGTCCGCGAGGACCTGGCCGCGATCATCGGGCTCTTCCCGCGCTTCTCGCTCCCTTTCTTCGGGCTCATCCAGAAGCTGCCCATCCCCAGCAATGCCCGCTTCAACCGCGCGGTGGCGCGCCTGGACGCGCTCGTCTACGGGATCATCGCCCAGCGGCAGCGCGACCCCGGCGACCGCGGGGATCTCCTCTCCATGCTCCTCCTCGCCCGCGACGAGGAAGGCGGGGGAAGGATGAACGAGCGCCAGCTCCGCGACGAGGTGATCACGCTCCTCCTCGCCGGCCACGAGACGACGGCGAATGCGCTGACCTGGACGTGGTACCTGCTGTCCCAGAATCCGGAGGCGGATGCGCGCTGGCGCGAGGAGCTCCGGCGCGTGCTCGGCGGTCGCGCGGCCAGCGCGGACGACCTTCCCGCCCTTCGCTACACCGAGATGGTGCTCGCGGAGTCGATGCGCCTCTTCCCGCCCGCGTGGGGCATGGGCCGCCGTGCCCTCCGCGACCTGACGCTGGGCGGGTTCACCATTCGCAAGGGCTCCGTCCTCGCCCTCTCGCCGTACATCGTCCATCGCGACGCGCGACTGTGGCCGGATCCCCTGCGCTTCGACCCCGAGCGCTTCACGGCCGAGGCCAAGGCGGAGCGGCCGCGCTTCGCCTACTTCCCGTTCGGGGCGGGGGCGCGCAGCTGCATCGGCGAGCCGTTCGCCTGGATGGAGGGCGTGCTGCTGCTGGCCACGATCGGCCAGCGCTGGCGGCTGCGCCTCCTGCCCGGCCATCCCGTGGAGCCCAAGGCGCTCATGACGCTGCGCCCGCGGTACGGGATGAAAATGGTGGCCGAGCCCGCGCCGGCGGGCGGCTAGCTGCGGCCCGACCAGTAGGGCTGGTAGTAGTGATCGGGTCCGGCCATGCGCGCGGGACGGGGCGGGCGCCGGAACGCAGCGTCGATGCGGCCGCGCACCTCCTGCGGGTGGTCGAGGGCGTCGAAGAGCGCTCCCACCGCGAACAGGCCGGCGAGCGCGCCCCCGATCACGGCCAGGGGGAGGAGGAGGATGAGGCCGAAGCCAAGGGCTTTCTCCAGGAGATCGGGCATTCAGTGGATCCGTGTGCGGCCGCGGAAACCCTCCTCGTAGGTGTGGAAGAACTGCAGTCCTTCTTCCGGATAATGCCAGCAGTAGTAGCCCGACCCGTTGTCGAAGTCGATCAGCCAGAGGCCCTTCACGTCGATGCCCATGTTCATGACGTCGTTCGCCCAGCGCGTCACCACGGCTTCGACCGCCGGCTGGGCGGCTTCCGCGCTCGCGGCCGTCTCCGAGATCTCCTCCACGGCGTGATAGGCCTCGTCGGTGAGCCGCCGCACTTCGGGGAGGAGGCGGGCCGCCTCGTCGTAGGTGAAGACCTTCTTCTTGCTGCGGTCCGCGCCCTCCGGCATGGACGGATTATAGCGTCCGGGGGACCGACCTTGACCACCATGGAGCGCGGGCCCTAGACTACGGCAACTCATGACGGGTAGCCTCACCGTGCTCAGCGGCCCGCTGGCCGGGACCCGTCTCGACGTCGACGGCTCCGACGACGAGATCCTGATCGGCGCCGATCCCGACTGCCGCCTCGCCCTGGACCTTCCCGGCGTGAGCCCGATCCACGCGCGGCTCACGCAGGACCAGGGTGAGCTGATCATCCACGACACGCGCAGCCCGCGAGGCGTCTACGTCAACGACACGCGCGTGACCGGCCAGGCCCCGCTGCGGGACGGCGACGTGGTGTGGCTGGGCGCGCCGGGCGACGAGGGGAGCGTGATGCTCCAGTGCCGCCTGGCCGGCGGCGCCGCCCCGCCCGCGGTCGTCATTCCCGATGAACCGGCGGCCGAGGCCGCGGTGGACCCCGTCGTCTTCGCGGATGAGCCGCTGTCCCCTCCGCCGGCGGCGGAAGCGCCGAGCGACGACGTCTTCTTCATGGAGGAACCGGCGGTGGACGTTGCGCCGCCTGTCCCGGAGCCTCCTCCTCCTCCCCCGGCTCCGATCCTGCCAGAGCCGGAACCGGCCTTCGCCCCTGCGGAAGAGGACCTGTTCTTCGTCGAGGAGCCCTCTGCTCCCGCGGCGGCCGCCGAGGCCGCGCCGGCCGAGCCTCCGCCACCAGCCATGGAGCCGCCGCCACCGGCCGCGGAGCCGGCGCCTCCTTCGCCCAAGCCCTCGCCCGCCGTACGCCCGGCCGCGGCGGCCGCGCCTGCCCCTGCGCCGCCCCGCCCCGCCCGCCGTCCTGGTCCTACGCCGCCACCGTCGATGGCGCCCGAGACCGACGAGGCCCCGTCGCGGCCGCGCAGCGCGCCTTCGCGCCCCGCAACGGCGGCGCGCGCGGCCACGCCCAAGGGCGGGCGCAAGTCGTCGCCGCCGATCGCCCTCATCGCCGGTGGGGCCGTGCTGCTCGTCGCCGGGGCCGCCGGCTTCTTCTTCCTGCGCTCGACGAGCACGCCCGCCATCCAATCGATCACGCCCGCTCGGGTCGGGCTCGGCCACAGCGTCACCATCGCGGGCACGCACTTCGGCGCCACGCCCGCCGAGAACGTCGTCCGCTTCGGGGGCAAGCCCGGCCGCGTCGTCCAGGCTTCGCCCACGCGGCTCGAGGTCGAGATCCCGGAGATGGCGGCAACGCTCGGGCGCGACACGCCCGTCCCCGTCGTCGTGGTCGTGGACGGAAACGAGTCCAAGCCCGGCACGGTCGCCGTGTTCGAGGCCCCGCGTATCCACGGCATCTCGCCGGCGGTGGCGATGCCGGGCGACGAGGTCGTCCTGGCCGGGGCGGGATGGGGCGCGGGCGTCAGCGTCCAGTTCGGAAGCACGCCCGCCACCATCCTCGACACGACACCAGCCTCGCTGAAGGTGACCGTGCCGGCGCTGGAGGGGCCGCCGGGCACGGAGTTCCCGGTGAGCGTGGCCTCGGGCGCCGACCGGTCCAACCCGGCGCCTTTCGTCCTGGGCCGCCTCCCGCTCGTCCTGTCCGTCTCGCCCGCGAGCGCGGCCGCGGGAGACCTGGTGACGGTGGCGGGCCGGGGCTTCGACGTCAAGCCGGCCAGCAACGACGTGCGCGTGGGTGGCGCCCGTGCCCTCGTGACCTCGTCGTCCGGCGCCGAGCTGAAAGTCGTGGTGCCGCGCGTGGCGGCGGGGGACACCACGATCGACGTGCGCGTGCCCGGCGTGGAGCACGTGGGCCAGGCACGGCTCGCCGTCGCCGCCGGCCCCGATCCCATCGACTTCCGTTTCGTGGCCGAGCCGTTCGAAGACGTGCCCGGGCACGATCACGCGATCCTGGCCACCGGCGTCGGGCCTGCGTTCGTGGTCACCGCGAGCGGCGGCCGATCGGCGGCCGAGCGCGGCTACGAGGCCGCCCGGCGTCTCAACGAAGCCGGCGCCGGGTGGAAGGGGGGTGCGGTGGACGCGGACGTGCGCGCCCGCGGGCTCGACGGGACGCCCTCCCTCGTCGTGGCCGGCGGGGACACTCCGCTCGTAGAGGTGACCCTGGACGACGCGGCCGCCTACGAGGAGGACTGGACGGGACTCAAGGGACGCGGCGGGCCGGTCACGCCGGTCCGCGTGGCCGTGTGGTGGGAAGCGGTGGCGCGCGACCTCGTGCTCCTCCTCGTCCGTGGAGAGAAGCCGCACTTCGCCGCCGACCTGGCGCCGGAGGGGCGCGTGTTCGCCGACCTGTATCCCCTCGCACGGAAGTCGGTGGCGGCAGGGGTGCCGCGGCAGGTCATCGCCGAGGCGCGGCCCCCCGTCCGGGAGGCCCTGCGCACGGCCGGCCTGCGCATCCCCGCGACCGTGAAGGGACCGGCCCCCGCGGTGGCGGCGGCGACGACGACGGAGACGGCGCCGGCTTCCCCGGCGGCTCCCGCGGGGCCCGCGTTACGCCTGGACGGGCGGTGGTCGGGATCCGAGACGGATTCCGGCCGGACCACCTACATCACCGCGGTCTTCGCCGGTCCCGGCGGGACGTTCACGTACGAGCGCGCCCTCAGCGTGAGCCAGCCCCTGCTCGGCGTCGTGCAGCAGAAGACGGTCGTGCACTTCTACGTCCAGACGGGCGCCGGCCCTCGTTACTACCAGGGCAAGTGGGACGGGCAGAAGCTCACGGGAACGGTCTCCGTCGACCCTGCCAGCAAGTCGCCCGTCGGGACCTTCGAGCTCGGGCCCAGCTAGGTCCGCGGGGGCGCGGTCAGGTCCGGCTCTCCACGAACCGCTCGAGGAACTCTTGCGCCGACGCGTCCACGTCCTCGAACTCGACCCCGACGTCGTAGCGCGGCGGGCCCGGCTGGAGCACCGGGGTCACGTTCTTCACCACGCCGTTGAGGCGCAGGGTCGTCGACTCGAAGGTCAAGACGAACACCTGCGCGCCGCCGACGGTCGGCGGTGTGGCCACCCGCACCCTCATACCGCGCGGGGAGAGCGCGCGCACCGCGGAGTCGACCTCGAGCAGGAGCTGGCCCCAGATGGGAGACGTCGGTTCCTGGCGGGGCGCGCTCCGGCGTTCGACGGCGATAGGGGCGGTCCGCTTCAACCGGCGAGCTCCGTGTCGTCGTGGCTCGCGTTGGCGGCCCGTTCCACCTGGGCGCGGAGGGCCGTGCGCTCCTCGTCGGTGAGGCCGACGAACTCGAGGGCGGCCCGGTAGCGCACGAGGCCGTCCTCTCCCGGCGCACGGTCGAACCCGTGGATGAAGCTGCGCACCACCCGGCAGCGCAAGGTCAGGTCGCCCGCGCCCGGGAGGGGGAGACGCAACATCTGCACGGTTCCGGGGCGCAGGACGCAGTCCACCTCGACGAGAGCGCCCGTCTCCGAGAGGTTGACGATCGGCGCCGGGCTCGTGGCGTGGATCTTGCCGAGCACGTCGCCGTGAACGGCGACCCGCGCGCGGACGCGCCGGTCCCTCAAGCGATCGTGATCTCCTTGTTGAGATAGACGTCCTGCACCGCGTTGAGCAGGCGGACGCCCTCCGCCATCGGCCTCTGGAAGGCCTTGCGGCCGGAGATGAGGCCCATGCCCCCCGCGCGCTTGTTGATGATGGCGGTCTTCACCGCTTCCTTGAAGTCGCTCTCGCCGGAAGAGGCGCCGCCGGAGTTGATGAGGCCCGAGCGCCCCATGTAGCAGTTCGCGACCTGGTAGCGCGTCCAGTCGATGGGGTTGTCGGAGGCGAGCTTGTCGTACACCGACTTGTCGATCTTGCCGTACGGGCTCTCCTTGGTGGAGAGGGCGAGGTAGCCGCCGTTGTTCTCGGGCAGCTTCTGCTTGATGATGTCGGCCTCGATCGTGACCCCGAGGTGGTTGGCCTGGCTGGAGAGGTCGGCCGAGACGTGGAAGTCCTTCTCCGCGGTCTTGAAGGCGGGGTTGCGCAGGTAGCACCAGAGCACCGTGGCCATCCCCAGCTCGTGCGCCTGCTGGAAGGCCACGCTCACCTCCTGGATCTGCCGCGTCGACTCCGGGGAGCCGAAGTAGACGGTGGCGCCCACCGCCACCGCGCCCATGTCCAACGCCTGCTTGGCGCGCGCGAACATGATCTGGTCGAACTTGTTCGGGTAGGTCAGGAACTCGTTGTGGTTGAGCTTGAGCAGGAAGGGGATCCGGTGCGCGTACTTGCGCGCCACCATGCCCAGCCCGCCGAGAGTCGAAGCCACCGCGTTGCAGCCGCCCTCGATGGCGAGCTTCACGATGTTCTCGGGATCGAAGTAGAGCGTGTTCTTCGCGAACGAGGCGCCCGCGGAGTGCTCGATGCCCTGGTCCACGGGCAGGATGGAGAGGTAGCCGGTGCCGGCCAGGCGGCCGTGCGAGAACATCTGCTGCAGGGAGCGCAGGACGGGCACGGGGCGGTCCGTCGCCATGAACACGCGGTCCACGAAGTCGGGGCCGGGCAGGTGGATGGAATCCTTCGGGATGCCCTGGCAGCGGTGCTCGAGCAGGGGGCGCGCTTCGCTCCCGAGGAGATCTTCGATCGCCTTGAGGCTGCCCGTCTCCGCCATCTTCGTCGTGCTCATGGAAGCTCCTTCTCTACTAGTTGAGCCGCGCCGCCTTGTGGCGCAGTTCCGCGATCCGGGCCCGCAGCGGCGGCGTCTCCGGGGAATGGGGGGCGGCCTGGACATAGGCCTCGAGGTCGGCCGCGGCCAGGGCGTAGCACTCCAGGGCGGCCAGGACGAGCCCTCGGTCGCGGACCTCCTCCACGTCGCCGGGATTGAGGAGGACGAGCAGCTCCGCCGTGCGCAGCGCACGCGTATGGTCGTCCGCCTTGAGGTAGATGGCCTTGAGGTTCCGCAGCGTCCGCGCGAGGACGGCGCGGGGCGGGCAAGGCGCCAGCATGTCCGCGGCCATGCGCAGGCGGCCGCCGTAGATGCGGTCGAGACGGTCCTGGCAGTCCTGCGGCGTCAGCACCGTCCCGCCGTTGAAGGGATCGACGAGGGCATCGCCGCCCGCGGTCACCACCCGCACGACGAAGTGCCCGGGCAGCCCGACGCCGTGAACCTCGACCCCGGCCCTCCGTCCCACCGCGATGTAGACCGTGGAGAGGGTGATCGGGATGCCCGTGCGCCGGTCGAGCACGTCGTTGAGGAAGCTGTTGCGCGGGTCGTAGTATTCGCGCGTGTTCCCGCGGAAGCCTTCCTCCTCGAAGAGCAGGTGGTTGAGGCCCGCCACCACGGCCTCGGGCGTGTCCCCGAGCCGGCCGCGCACCGCCGCCGCCATCGTTTCGAGACGCTGAAGATAGGGATCCAGTTCCAGCTCCGGATATTCGTCGCAGGCGACGAGCAGGGAGGCTCGCGCGAGGTCCACCTCGTCCTCCGGACGGGCGACCATGTCGATGAGCTGGCGCCGGTGCGACTCCGTCACAGCGAGGACCTCGAGGGACGGAAGATTATACCCATACTGGACAAGGCCGCATATTTCGGGGATAAGGCGGTCGTTCGACCTCGAGAGGAGGCCTTCATGATTCCTCCGTCGGCATCCCGGCGTACCTGGACCCTGATCCTCGCCGCGGCCGTGGCCGCGACCGCGAGCTGCGACAAGAGTTCGAGCCCCGTCGTTCCGACCGGCGAGGGCGGCGAGCTGAAGGCGGAGATCAGCGCCTCCGCCACTTCCGGACGCGCGCCCATCGACATTACTTTCACCTCAAACGTTCACGGGGGCGAGGGATTCTACCGCTACGCCTGGTCGTTCGGCGACGGCCGCACCTCCGCCGCGGCCAACCCGCGCGTGCAGTTCCAGAGCGGCGGGAGCTTCGACGTCACCCTCCAGGTCTCGGCGGGCGACGAGACCGTCACCGCCGGCCCCGTGAGCGTGCGCCTGGACTCCGACGTCCGGCTCGCCTGCTCGGCCGATCCGAGCGAGGCCCAGGCTCCCGTCGACGTCTCCTTCCGCGCCGCCCCCGGCGGTGGAACGGGAACTTTCACCTATCGTTGGGACTTCGGCGATGGCGCCTCGTCGACGGAGGCCTCGCCTGTCCACACCTACACGACGCCCGGGTCGTATCGCGAGGTCCTCACCGTCTCCAGCGGGGGATCGAGCGCCGTCTGCTCCAGGATCGTCACCGTCTACGGCGACTTCCGCCTGCTCAGCTGCAAGGCCACGCCGATGGGGAGCCGGACCGTCCAGTTCCACGCCACGCCGAGCTTCTGCCTCTTCGACGACTGCTCGTACCAGTGGAGCTTCGGAGGGACGGGCAGCGGGCACGGCCTGCTCACGGCGCGGCCGCTGTTCACGTACGACGCGTCGGGGACCTATACGGCGACGCTCAACGCCGCCACCGGCGGCCGCGGGAACAAGGCGTCCTGCCAGGTGACCGTGACCGCGCCCTAGGCGGGCGAGCGGCCGAACGTCCGCGCGAAACCTTCCTCGAGGTTCAGGGGCGCGTACCCGCATTCCTGGCCGAACTGGGAGTGATCCAGCTCCGCATCCTGGGTGAGGCCGAGCAGCGCATCGGGGCTGAAGAACGACGGCGGCAGAACCACCGCGAGGCCGGATGCCGCCAACCGGCACAGCGCGAGAGGGACGTGCAGCCGGCGGCGTCGCAGGCCCTGGGCAGCGACGATGCGGTCGATGAGATCGCGCAGCCGCAGGACGGTGCCGCCGGAGACGTTGTAGGTCTTGCCCACCGCCGCCGGCGAGCGCAGGGCCAGCGCGACCGCCTGGACCACGTCTTCGACGAAGACGGGCTGGAGCCGCGCGGTGCCGGGCCCGGGTACCGGGCATAGGAGAGGCACACGCGTGAGGAGTGAGACGAGCTTCTGGAAGTGCAGTCCGCCGGCGGGGCCGTAAACCATCGTGAGCCGCAGGATGGTGTAGTCCAGCCCCGACTCCTTCACAAGGCGCTCGGCTTCCGCCTTGGACGTCCCGTAGGCGTTCTTCTTCGCGTAGGCCGCAGAGACGGCGGACAGGTACACGATCCGGCGCACCTTCCAGCGCTGCGCGAACGCGATGACGTTCGCGGTGCCGCGCACGTTGACCTCGTGCATCCGCTCCGGCGGCGCCGGCGGCATCAGGGCCGCGGCATGGACGATGGCCGTCACCCCCTCGCCGTGCGGGAGGACGGAATCGAGGTGGGTGATGTCGCCGCGCACGACGTCGGCGGCGAACCGCTGCCCCGGATCGACCGGATCACCGGGAAGGGCGAGGCACCGAATGCGCTCGCCGGCCGCCGCTAGATGGGGGCCGACGCGCAGGCCGATGTACCCCGAGGCACCCGTCAGGAGAATCACGAGCCGGTGAGTATACTCCCGGCCCACGATGACCCCGCCCACGACCACCGTTCCGCGGGAGCGTTCCGCCCGCCGCGCGCTCGTGGCGTCGGTATTCTTCGTTTCGGCCGCGCTGCGGCTCTTCGCCGTCGATCGGCCCCTCAACATCGACGAGGCCTTGTGGATCCAGCGCGGGGGCGGCTTCGTCGCCGCGCTGGCGCGTGGTGACCTGTTCGCGACCTACTCGCGCCCGCATCCGGGCGTGACCACGATGTGGCTGGTCGGGCTCTCGGACGTGGGCTGGTGCGCGATGGCGGGCCAGCAGTCCTGGACGTCGTGTGCGCAGCGCCTGGCCGGCGACCCGCTTCCTCCGCTGTGGGCCTATGTGGTCCCGCGCTGTGTCCAGGCCCTCCTCACCTCGGGTCTCCTCGCCCTCCTGGCGGCCCTGGCCGCGCGATGGATCGGCCTTCGCGCCGCCGCCCTCGGATGCGCGTTGCTCGCCCTGGAGCCGTTCTTCCTCGGCTACCAGCGTTTCATCACCACCGATGCGCTGGCCACGGACCTCGGCGCGGTGGGCGCGCTTCAGTTCCTGCTGTATCTGCGCGAGGGTGGTCGTCGCCGGCTCCTACTGTCCGGCCTCGCGTTCGGGTTGGCCGTGGCGACCAAACTGCCCGTGGTGTTGCTCGCCGTCCCACTGCTGATGTCGGTCGGCGTCGTGGAGAGCGGCCGGTGGACGGGCTTCACCCCACGCGGCCTGCGGTCGCGCGCCCAAGAAGTGGCGACGTGGGCCGCGGTCGCGACCCTGGCCGTGGTGGTGATCTGGCCGGTCCTGTGGGTGCGGCCGATCGGCCTGCTGCGGCAGCTCCTGGCGGACCTCGGGTCGGAAACCCAGGCGAACGGTTTTCGCCTGGATGACACGGGGTGGACTTTGTATGCCCGCGTCCTGGCCTGGCGCTTCACGCCGGTGATGCAAGCCGGAGCCTTCATAGTTGTCGCGGCGATCCTGTGGCCGGCCTGGCGGCGCCAGCTTCCGCGCCGGCCCGAGCTCGAAGCGCTGGCCGGGCTCGTCGTCGTCACCCTCGTGCTGCTACGCCTGGCCGCTGAGGCGGGAGCGGACCGCTACCTGCTGCCCGTCGTGCCGTTCCTGGCCCTTTTGGCGGGCGCGGGCTGGGATCGGGTGCGTGATCGCATGGCCGAGGGCGGGCCGATTCCGGCGCTGGCCGCGTTCGTGCCCACGGCTGTGGTGGTGGCGCAGATGGCGATGCTCCTGCCCCATCTTCCGGAAGGCGTCACGTTCTACAACCCGCTCCTGGGCGGCCCGGCCGTAGCCCGTGAGTCACTCGTGATCGGGCACGGAGAGGGATTGGAGCGTGCGGCCTGGTACCTCGACGCCGAACCCGGTGCTGCGACCCGGGTGGCCGCGGTGCCCGGGTTCGCGTCCGCCTTCGCTCCCTACTTCCGGGGCCGGATGATCGAACTCTTGCCGGACTCCAGTGACGGCTGGCTGTCCGCGGACCGCGTCGTCCTATACGTCGGGCTGAGGCAGACTGGGTGGCCGGATCCCGTTCTAGTCGCTTACATCACGTCGCAGCAACGGCCGTTGTACACGGTCCGCCGCCACGGGTTGGACTACGCGCGCGTCTTTGCCGGGCCGATCGTGGTCCCGCCGGAGCTGCGCGCCTCGCCGCCGCCATCGACCGTTCCTTGAAGCTGCGGGAACTCGAAGCGCTCCTCGGCCGCTCCCCGCACGGCTCCCTCCACGAGGGCGCGAACGTCGAGCGCTTCCTCGGCGCGCGCGACCTCTTCGCGCGTGGCGGCGGTGGCGGGGCTGCGGGGGACGAAGAGCTGGCAGCAGTCCTGGTCGGGCAGCGTGCTCACTTCGAAGGTCCCGATGCGGCGGGCCTCCTCCGTGATCTCCGACTTGTCCATGCCGACCAGCGGCCGCAGGACGAGGCCGTGGGCCGCTTCCCCGATGACCGTCATGTTGTCGAGAGTCTGGGAGGCCACCTGGCCCAGGCTCTCGCCGGTCACGAGCGCCCTCGCCTTGTGCCGCCCGGCCAGTACCTCCGCGATGCGGACCATGAACCGGCGATAGAGGACGACGCGCAAGGGCGCGGGGCAGGAGGCGACGATCGTCTGCTGGACCTCGCCGAACGGCACCAGCAGCAACCGCGTGCGCAGCTGATAGCGCGTCAGGATCCGCGCCAGCTCCGTGACCTTGTCGATGGTGGTGCGGTCCTGGAGCGGGAACGCGTGGAAGTGGATGGGAACGACGGTGCAGCCGCGCTTCATCATGCGCCAGGCCGCCACCGGCGAGTCGATGCCGCCCGAGAGCAGCGCGGCCACGCGTCCGGAGGTCCCGACGGGGAAGCCGCCCGCCCCCGCCCGCCGCTCGAACGAGTAGAGGATGCGGTCCGCGAGCACCTCGACGTAGACGACGAGATCGGGCTCCTCGAGGCGCACCGGGATCCCGGTGGCGACGTGGATGGCCGCGCCCAGCTCGCGCTCGATCTCGGGGGAGGTCAGGGGGAAGCCCTTGAAGGAGCGCCGGGCGGTGACGCGGAAGGAAGCGGCGCCGCGCGCCGCCACCGCGGCGGTGGCCTCGGCGGCTAGCGCGCCGAGATCCAGCGGCGCCTCGTGCGCGCGGGAGAAGTTGGCGACGCCGAACAGGCCGCCCAGGCGCCGCTCGGCTTCCGCCCAGGGTACGTCGTCGGGCAGATCGACGCGCAGGCGGCCGGCCAGGACGTGGACCTTGCCCCCCAGGTCGGCGAGGAGCCGGCGTGCGTTCACGGCGAGCTTGTCCACGAAGAAAGGACGATTGCGGCCCTTGAGCGCGATCTCGTGGTAGCGAAGGACGACCTTCATCTCC
>Ga0207428_10000804_pt1 | contig 35481 bp, 39 predicted proteins | sample RhiMethybrSRZTD1_FD_187600 | JGI IMG/M metagenome (GOLD analysis project Ga0207428, IMG submission 187600) | Populus rhizosphere microbial communities from Tennessee, USA - Rhizosphere MetaG P. TD hybrid SRZTD1 (SPAdes) (version 3) | ecosystem: Host-associated > Plants > Roots > Rhizosphere >...
CGGCTCCCAGGGCGGAATGCGCAGCGCGACTTCGAGCAAATCGGCGGATGCACCCATGTCGGCCGTGTAGCGCGCAAGCCGTCCAATATCTCGCTGAACCAGCACCAGATCCTCAGCCGAATAGCCGGCGGCGGTCGGATCTTCGCGGCGATCGCCAAGCCAAATCTGATGCACCATCACGCGCGACTCTGCCGGTACTGTCCGGCGCACGCCGCCCAGCAGCACAAAGGCGCACATCGACTCGCAATCAGCTTGTGGCGAGAACGTTACGCGCGGTTGATCCTCGCTGTCCGCGGGAAGATCGACAAGGCTGCCGACCGTGGTCGCCAGCTTTAGTTTGCGCAGTTCCCGCCCGAGGGCGATCGCACCGTGCACCGAGCCGCCATCAGAATTGAGGACGACGGTCGCGCCATCGACGTCGTGCTTTTGCGCGAACAGAAGAAAATGACGTGGAGTGTCCGCAGTGATCGCACCGGATGCAGCGATGAAGGTCTTGCAGTTGTTGCCGCAGAATTCGACGGGCCCTTGCACGCGCATTTCAAAGCGCATCGGCAGCGACCGATCGGACGCACGGAGAGAAGCCGGCAGCAAAGCCAGTGGCGCCGCCAAAGCGAGCGCCGCGATCGAGACGGACCGGTTCATTCTACCCCTGTCTCGCCACCAAGCCCGTCTTCTAGCGTGGCTTGTCCACGTTCTGGCTGGGCTTTGGCGGCGCTAAATACCCCCGCGCAAGTACGGTCTTAGTGCACTTGCGAGATTCGGGTCTAGTGTAAAAAAGTCGCTATACCCCCAGAAAGGCGAGAAGTTCCATTGGCTTGCCTTGAGCAATGGAACTTTCGGCGCGAACAGGCCACTCTAAACTTCCACTGGAACTTGAATGGTCTTCAATACGAACCATCAAGCATTTGCCCGCCTGCCGCGACTGGCCGGACGTGGCCTTGTCATCCTCTATCGGGTCACCTTGTCGCCACTGATCGGGCCCCGTTGCCGGCATTTACCGAGTTGCTCGGAATACGCGGACGAAGCCATTGACCGCTTCGGCCTCTGGGCGGGTGGGTGGATGGCTCTCGCTCGCATCTTGCGATGCCATCCGTGGGGAACGTCGGGGCTCGATTTCGTGCCGACCGCCCTGCCCCAGCAGTCCCGCTGGTACCTGCCATGGCGATACGGGCGCTGGCGCCGCGCCCACGATACCCCGCCCACCTAGTTGCGCGGCACGATTCGGCTGCTATATCGAGTTCCACGCTTACCTGCATTCGTAGGCAGCGAGTGAGCACAGGAGACTTTGATGGTCGCGCTGACCTTCCCCGACGGCGCACGCCGCGAATACCCCTCAGGCACAACCGGTCTCGACGTCGCCAAAGGCATCTCGCCCTCTTTGGCCAAACGCACAGTGGCCATGGCGCTCGACGGCACGCTCGCCGACCTGACCGATCCGATCGACCGCGACGCCAGGATCGAATTCATCTCGCGCGAAGATCCGCGCGCGCTCGAGCTCATCCGGCACGACGCCGCGCATGTTCTCGCCGAAGCCGTGCAAACACTCTGGCCCGGAACGCAAGTCACCATCGGCCCGGTGATCGAGAATGGGTTCTACTACGACTTCTTCCGCAATCAGCCGTTCACCCCGGAAGACCTCCCGGTCATCGAAAAAAAAATGCGCGAGATCATCGCGCGCGACAAAGCGTTCACCAGGGAGGTGTGGACGCGCGAGAAGGCCAAGAAAACTTTCCGCGACATGGGCGAGGCGTTCAAGGTCGAGCTGATCGACGCCATCCCCGCGGACCAGCAGATTAAGATCTACAAGCAAGGCGACTGGTTCGACCTCTGCCGTGGCCCGCATATGACATCGGTCGGCAAAGTCGGCAGTGCGTTCAAGCTGATGAAAGTTGCAGGCGCCTACTGGCGCGGCGATTCCAACAATCCGATGCTTACCCGCATCTACGGTACGGCCTTTGCGAAGCAGGACGAACTCGACACCTATCTTCATCAGCTTGAGGAAGCCGAGAAGCGTGACCACCGGAAGCTTGGCCGCGAAATGGACCTCTTCCATTTCCAGGAGGAAGGCCCAGGCACGGTGTTCTGGCACGCCAACGGCTGGACGATCTTCCAGGAGATCGTCGCCTATATGCGACGCCGGCTGAAGGGCGACTACCAGGAAGTCAACGCACCGCAACTGCTCGACAAGTCGCTATGGGAGACCTCGGGCCACTGGGGCTGGTTCCGCGAAAACATGTTCCAGGCGACCTCGGCGAGCGACGACACCGAGGATGAACGCGTCTACGCCATCAAGCCGATGAACTGCCCTGGTCATATCCAGATCTTCAAGCACGGTCTCAAGTCCTACCGCGATCTGCCTCTACGACTGGCCGAATTCGGCGCCGTGCACCGGTATGAGCCATCGGGTGCCCTGCATGGTCTCCTGCGGGTGCGCGGTTTTACGCAGGACGATGCCCACGTGTTCTGCACGGAAGAGCAGATGGCCGACGAATGCCTGAAGATCAACGATCTGATCCTGTCGACTTATGCCGATTTCGGCTTCACTGGCGACCTCACGGTGAAGCTCTCCACGCGCCCGGAAAAACGCGTCGGCTCCGACGAGGCTTGGGATCACGCTGAAAACATCATGCACGACGTGCTCAAGCGCATCGAGGCGCAAGGCCACAATCAACGCATTAAGACTGCAATCAATCCGGGTGAAGGTGCTTTCTACGGGCCAAAATTCGAATATGTCCTGCGAGACGCCATCGGCCGCGACTGGCAATGCGGCACAACGCAGGTCGATTTCAACCTACCGGAGCGGTTTGAGGCCTTCTACATCGCCGCCGATGGCTCAAAGAAGACACCGGTCATGATCCACCGCGCTATTTGCGGATCGATGGAGCGTTTTCTCGGCGTCCTGCTCGAGCACTATGCCGGCCATCTACCGCTGTGGCTATCGCCCAAGCAAGCGGTAATCGCCACCATCACGTCGGATGCCGACGAGTATGCCCGCGAAGCATTGATTGCCGCTCGCAAGCTTGGACTGCGTGCCGACTCCGATCTCCGAAACGAGAAGATCAACTACAAAGTGCGCGAACACTCTCTCGCCAAAGTCCCTGCATTGCTCGTCGTCGGCAAGAAAGAAGCGGCCGATCGTACAGTGTCCATCCGCCGGCTCGGCAAGGACAGCCAAGATGTGATGCCGCTCGAGGCTGCCCTGAAATCGCTTGCAGAAGAAGCGATGCCGCCTGACCTGCGGCGGATCAAAAAGTGAAATCCGGTCTGTGAAGAGATCGCTCGTTCAGCGCCGACCGGCCGCGCGCGCGAGTGGCAGCGTGTCGGCGCTGCCGGGAGGATGATCGAGCATGCGGAGGAAGCGCTTGGCCCAATGGCTGAGATCGTTACGCACCAGCACTTTGAAGGTGGCGGCATGGCGCTGGCGGCGCTCTTCGAGCGGCATGGATAGGGCGCGATTGATGGTGTTGCCGACCCCTTCCGGGTCGTAAGGATTGACCAGCAACGCAGCCGAGCATTCATGCGCGGCGCCGGCGAAACGCGAGAGGATGAGCACGCCCGGATCGTCCGGATTTTGTGCGGCGACATATTCCTTGGCGACCAGATTCATCCCGTCACGCAGTGGCGTCACCAGCCCGGCGCGGGCGGCGCGATAGAGACCCGCAAGCGCCGTACGGCTATGCGCCTTGTTGATGTAGCGCACCGGCGTCCATGATGCCTCGCCGTAAGCGCCGTTGATCCGTCCGACCGCCTCGCCTACCGCCCGACCCATATCGGCATATTCGGGGATGCCGGTCCGGCTACGCGGTGTGATCTGGAGATAAGTGACTTTGCCGCGCCAGTCGGGAAAATTGGCGAGGAAGCGCTCGAACGCGAACATGCGCTCGGGAATGCCCTTGCTGTAGTCGAGCCGATCAACACCGATGATCATGGCGCGGCCGGACAGGCTCTCCAGCACCTCGCGGACGAAATGCGTTTCGACGGCACGGCGCGCGAGCCGGGCGAACGCCTCCGTCTCGACGCCGACTGGAAAAGTACCGACCTGCACCACACGATTGCCAAAGTGGAAGCTATTGCCGCTTGCCCAGGGCAACCCGCACTCGTTGGCGATGTAACGCGAGAAATTGGCGGAATCGACCTCGGTCTGGAACCCGACGAGATCGTAGTGGCACAGCGCCGGAATGAGCTGGTCATGATTTGGCAATGCAGCGAGGATTTCCGGCGGCGGGAATGGAATATGGATGAAGAAGCCGATCTTGTTGCTGTGGCCGCGATCGCGCAACGCCTTGGCAAACGGAATCAAATGGTAGTCGTGGACCCAAATCACGTCGTCCGGCTGTAACAATGATTCAAGCTGCGTGGCGAAGTATTGATTGACCCGGAAATAACCGCCGAGATCGCGCCGCGTGAATTCGGCAAGATCGAGCCGGTAATGCAGGATTGGCCAAAGCACGCGATTGGCGAAGCCGTTGTAGAATTCCTGATAGTCGTCCTTGCTCAGATCGACGGTCGCGTAGGTTATGTTGTCGTGGGTGACAGATTTGACGGCGCGCGGTGTGTTTTCGGCGACACGGCCGCTCCAGCCAAACCACAGGCCGCCATGCCGCTTGAGTGCCGGCCGAATTGCCACTTCGAGCCCGCCGGCACGTGCCCCTCGATCAGGCACACCGACCCTGTTTGAGACTATGACGAGCCGCGCCAATACCGGTCTCCCCAGCTTCGCGACAGCTTGATTGCCGTCAAGATCAATCCTGACATCGAATAAGTCTGCGGAAAATTCCCCCACAATTTTCCGGTCACGGGGTGTACGTCCTCCGACAAAAGGCCGTACCGATTTCGCATTCGAAGCGCGTCGACGAACATGTCGTGCGCCTCGTCCCGCCGCCCAATTTCCCACAATGCATCGACCAGCCAGAAGCGGCAAATCAAAAAAGCCGACTCCGGCAGGCCAAAATCATCGGCAGCGACATACCTCATAACGTGAAACCCGCGCCGAAGTTCAAGTCCGATGGCTTCAACAGTTGCTATAAACCGCGGATCGTCAGGCGATACCAGGCCAAGCTCGGCAAGCAGAAGGGCGCTGGCATCGAGATCTTCGCTGTCAAATGCGGCCGAAAACGCCTTGCGCTTGGGGCTCCACGCGCGCTTGAGCAGCTCCTGTCCGATGTGGTCGGCAATGCCGGCCCAATGGTTGGCACGTTCAGGGAGGTTAAGGTGGTTCGCAATGGCTGCGAGGCGTTGACAGCCCGCCCAGCACATCGCGGCCGAATGCGTGTGCACGCGCGTACGTCCACGGTATTCCCAAATGCCGGAATCGGGCTTGAGCGCGAGCTTCGCCGCCTGCGCGCCGAGCGGCTCGATCGTGTGAAAAAGCGATGCATCGCCCGGTCGAGGCAGCCTGCGGTCAAAGAATATTGGCGTCGCGGCCATGATGATGCTGCCGTAGACATCATGCTGACTCTGATTGACGGCCGCATTGCCGATGCGCACCGGTCCGTCGCCGCCATAACCGCTGAGCGCAGGCGCGGTGCGCTCCTCGAGGGCGTCCGTATGCACGACGCCGTAGAGCGGACGTACCTCACCCAGCCGTCCGGCAGAGACACTCAGGATGTACGATATGAAGTCTTCCATCGTGCGTGTCGCGCCGATGCGGTTCAACGCCCGAACGACGAAGAACGCGTCGCGCATCCAACAAAAACGGTAGTCCCAGTTGCGTCCCGATTTCGGCACTTCAGGGATCGAAGTTGTGAGCGCAGCGACAATCGCTCCGGTTTCCTCGTAACTGCACAGCTTGAGCGTGATGCCGGCGCGAATGATCTCGTCCTGCCAGTCGATCGAGAAGGCAAGCCGCCTCACCCACTCAAGCCAATAGTCACGCGTGCGTTCGCAAAAATCGCGGCAGGTCGATTCGAGCGAGCCCTCGAATGGCTCGTCCGTGCCGAAGACCATGTGCACCGGCCGCGTCAAGATGAACGACGCTTCGTTCTCGACATAAGAGAGGGGCGCGTCAGTCGTCAGCCTCACCGGCACGTCGTCGCGCCAGTAGCGGATGTGGTTGCTGCCCGACGACCGCGATGCAACCGGTTCGCCGTAGCGATGTGTCGTGCGAAAACGAATGGTTACGCGCGGCATGCCTCCGATCGGCTCGATGATACGGATGATCTGCGGCGGACGGAACGTGCGCCCGTAAATCTGAAAGCGCGGGGCAAAGTCGGTGATGCGCACCCCAGCGCCCTTGTCGTCGATCAGATCGGTCACCACGATCGCGGTGTTGCGAACGTAGTTCGAGCGAATCTCGGCCTGCCCTTCGAGCACCACGTCGGTGAATCCCTTGTCCTCGCCTCCAGAAAGCAACCGGCAGAACACGGGGTCGCCGTCATAGCGCGGCAGGCACCACCACACGATCCGCGACGAGGGTTCGAGCAATGCGGCGGTGCGGCCATTGCCAATGACCGCGAGATCGAGCCCATAGTCGGTCATGCGCGGGCCCGTCCGTTTGTGGCCAGCGAATCCAGCGCGCTGCGCACCTGCGCCGGATCCTTGAAAACTCCGGCGAGCCCCGGGAAATATCGGGAGACGCTAAAACCCTTTCCGCCGATCCCGGGCAAGACTTCGAATACCGACTCATCGGTGACATCGTCGCCGATGAATACGGGCATGCGCCCGCTGAATGGCGGGTGCGCCATTAGTTTGCGGATGCTCTCCCCTTTGCTGATCCCTGGCCGCTTGACCTCGAACATCGCTTTGCCGAGCAGCAGTTCGGTCGGCTCGGCTGAAAATGCCGTGCGTGCGGCAGCGATGTGACGGCGCAATTGCTGGGCATGCTCCGGTGCTTTCCGGTAGTGCAGAGCAAGTGAATAGCCCTTGTCCTCGACGACAATACCCGAGCCGATACCGGCGGCGGCCGCAAGCCTACGCCGCAAATCGATCGGCAACGGCTTTGCCCAATAAAAGATCTCGCCGTCATTGACGCGCATCTCAGCGCCGTGGCCGCCGATCGAGGGCAGCGCGAGCGGAGAAAATAGCCGATCAAGATCACCGATACGGCGCCCACTCACCAATGCGATCGCACCGTCCGACAATTCGTGCAGCTGTGCGAGCGACCGGAGCAATATATCCGAGACTTGCACCTCGTCCGGTGACGGGCCGATGTCGACAATTGTGCCGTCCACGTCGAGGAGCAAAGCGATCTTTTTCAAATCCAGGCCAGAAAAAACATCCATGACGGGGTTATTAGCAATCATCTGCACAACTATAATTCCGTCCGGTATAAGAAAGTTCGGTGGGCCGCGCGGTCCTAGCGCGCCCGCACCTCGACATCGCCATCGACGCCGGTAACAACCTTGAATTCGCGCTCGAAGACCTTTCCTTCATTGCGCGCGATCGCGCGATATTCGCCCTCGGCCAAAATGACACGTGGAAATGCGCCGATCGATTCCTTGATCACGTCGCCGCCCGGCGTAAGCACCGACCAAGCTGTGTTGGCAAGCGCCTCACCGCCCTGATCGGTGACCAATTTCAGCGTGATGGCGGCAGCACGGTGCGTGACAGTGATGTCAGTAAGCTTTCCGGCCTGCACACGAATGTCGGAACGGACAACCGAATTGGCATCGCCGTAATTCGACACGATATAGTAAGTGCCCTCAGGCACGACCACGACATCACTGGTCATCACGCGCTCGGCGATCGGCCGCCGGTCACCCGCTTCAAACTGGCTACCCTTGTAGACGTCAAACGAAATCTGCCCAGCGGGGATGCGAACGTCGCCCACCTTGCCTTCGATGCGCAGCCCGCCGGCCGGAAGATCGAACTCTTCGCGGACGCTTGATGCGCGCAATTCGACCGGCTTGACGGCGGTCGCAAGCCCGAAGCCAACGTGGACAATGTAGGCGCCCGCGGGAAGTACCAGTGTCGGCGCCGGCGATTTGTCTTCCTTCACCAGCTTGAAGTTGCCATTCGCCTCCGGCTTCGCGTTATAGACGCGCCAAGTCAGCCCGCCGCCGATCGGCTGCGCGTCCTTGCCGAAACGAGCGCTTAACGCCAGCGCGACCTGCCCTGCCGGAATTGGGGGAATCGATGCGGTGGTCGGAGGAGCCGCGTTGTGAGTCGGTGCGGGCGGCGGCGTCGGCAGGCTGCTCGGCCCGAAGATATCGGTGCGCGTCGACGGCGACGGGGAGATCAGCCCCGTCGACGGCACCGCCGAAAACAGCGAATTCTGCGCAGGGGCCTGGGCGAGTGCGGGCAGTGGATCGATCGCAACCAAAGCCAGAATAAGTCCGAGCGCCGGCCGTAGCCGGCCGCAAACGGCGGCGGTTGCGGGAGCCCTGTGCATGACGCTGATGTTTTCGGCTCAAATCGAGGCGATTTCAAGCCGATTGGCCGCTTGTTTGTGACCTCGTTAACGCCGTGCTAGTCGCAACACCGCAATTTCGGAAAGGTCAACAATGCCTGACGCTCTTGAGCTCCTGAAAACCCGCCGTTCGGTCAAGCCGATGGAATTGGAGGGGCCGGCACCAGCGCCATCCGAGATCGACACGCTTTTGAAAATCGCTTCGCGGGTCCCCGATCATGGCAAGCTCGCGCCTTGGCGATTCATCGTGTTCGAAGGCAATGCACGCACCACCGCAGGAGACACAATTGCGGCCACGTACCGTGCCGACCACCCTGAGGCGACACCTGACCAGATTGAATTCGAGCGCAAGCGGCTCTCACGTGCGCCGCTTGTCATCGCGGTCGTCAGCCGCGCCGGTCCGCACGTGAAGATCCCGGAATGGGAGCAGCAGCTCTCCGCCGGCGCCTCCGCGATGAGTCTCGTCTTTGCCGCGCACGCCATGGGCTATGCCGCGAGCTGGATTACGGAATGGTATGCTTACGACCGGCGCGTTCTCAATGCGCTTGGCCTCGCGCCGCATGAGCGCGTCGCCGGCTTCGTTCATATCGGCCGGCCGGTAAAGCCGCCCGAGGACCGAGACCGGCCAAAACTTGATGCCATCGTCACGCGCTTTGGCGCCTGAGGAACCAATCGAGCCGATGCGGCATTTAACGTTTACGTAATGCTGCGGGCGCAGGCTTCTTGTCACGTTTCTGTCACAACACTCAGCCAGCAGTACTGCTGGATTGACACTCCTGCGTAAGCCTCGGGGGCATAGGAGAAAAGACGCGTGGTTTTCGAAGGCTTATTCGCGCGAGCACGCAATGGCGACCGTGCGGCGGAAGCCTCGACGCATGCGCCGCCGGCGCCGGTGCGTCCGACCATCGGCCTTGCACTTGGCGGCGGCGCTGCTCGCGGGTTCGCCCATATAGGCGTGATCCGCGCGCTCGAGGCGCATGGCATCGTTCCCGACGTGATTGTTGGCACTTCCATTGGCGCCGTCGTCGGTGGCTGTTATGCGGCCAAGGAAATGGACAACCTGGAGAGCTGGGCGCGCACACTCACTGTGCGCGGCGTGCTCGGCTATCTCGATATCAGTTTGTCTGGCTCCGGCCTGATCAACGGCGGCCATCTCGCTGCGCGCCTGGAAGCAGGTTTAAAGGAAAGCCGTGTCGAAGATCTTCCAATACGCTTCGCGGCGATTGCAACGGAGTTCAACACCGGTCATGAAATCTGGCTCACCCGCGGCCGACTGAGCGACGCGTTGCGTGCGTCGTACTCGCTCCCGGGAATCTTCCCGCCTGTTCTGATCGGCGGACGCTGGCTGGTCGACGGCGCCCTGGTCAATCCGGTGCCAGTCTCGGCCGCGCGTGCTCTCGGCGCGCGATTAGTGATCGCGGTCAATCTCAATTCCGACCTGTTCGGCCGCGGCACGATCATTGCAAATCATGGCCCCGACGAAAACGATATCGCTTCCGAGCCTCCGAAGGCCAATGGCTTTCGCCGGATGTTCAGCGGCGAGCGTTCGCTGCGCCGGCAGTTTTTCGGCCGCCGCGGCCGGCCCGGGTTACCGACCGTCATGGTGGAAGCCTTCAACGTCATGCAGGACCGCATCACACGGGCGCGCCTGGCCGGCGATCCACCTGATGTCCTGATCAGCCCCCGGCTCGGCAGTATTGGCTGGTTCGATTTCCATCGCGCCATCGACGCAGTCGAGATCGGTAGTGACGCGACCACGAAAGCGCTCGACGCCGTCAACGAGGCGGTGACCGCGCTCTCGCAGCCGGGCGATTCTGGCGGGGGCTGAAGCCAGCTATGCGGTGCGGATGTAGTCGCGCATTGCCTCGGATTCACTTTCAATCTCTTCGACGCGATGCTTGACCACGTCGCCGATTGAAATAAGTCCGGTGAGCTTTCCGTCGGTGACGACCGGCATGTGCCGGAATTTTCCCGCCGTCATGCGCTCCATGATGCTGGCGACCGCCTCATCCCCGGTGCAGGTCGCGACATTGCGTGTCATCACCTGGCCAACCGGCAGATTGAGAGCTGCTGCACCATGCTCGGAGAGTGCCCGCACAATGTCGCGCTCCGACAATATGCCGGCGAGCCGCCCTCCGGCGCCGAGGATAACCACTGCACCGATGCGGCGCGCGGAAAGCAACTTTGCCGCCGCCGCGAGATCGGCCGTCGGTTCGATAGAGACGATGTCGCCGCCCAAGCTTCGTTGCTTGGCGGCCAGGATCGTCTTCACGTTCATGGCAGCCTCCCTGACGAATGATTGCGTTTCAAAACGCGATCATACGCAAAACGCCCGATCTCATAGGAACGACCCATGAGTCTGGGCCACGAGCAACGATCCTGCTGGACTGCCGGTTCCGTCAACACGCAATTCCGTGAGGTCAGCCCCGCGCCAAGCAATTGGCTAATGCGGCGTTGCAGCAGGGCCCTCAAGTTGCGGTAAATCTGGCCTTCGATCGAACCACGAGAACAACAACAGGCCGGCGAGAAATCCCCCGATATGCGCCTGCCAGGCTACCGGCTGCTCACTGCCGGTCACGGGAAATGAGCCCAACCCGAACAGGATGTTGATACCGAACCAGACGACGAGGAACAGCAACACGCGCGGATCACGCAAGACCCCGGTCAGCGGTATTGCGGGAACGCGATAGGCGCGATCGTCTCCGCCGCGAAACAATCCGAGCGGCCCACCCCGCTGGAATGCGAAGCGCATCGCCGCAGCCATCGTGCCCGAGATCGCCGCCGAAGCACCGATCATCGGGTACTGTTCGCCAGGATGCGTGGCGAGATGCAATCCAGCACCAGCCGCCGAAGTGACGGCCAGAAAGGCAAGAAAGCGCAGCGTGCCGAAGCGGCGCGCGACCGCGCTTCCAAATGGCAGGAGCCAAACCGCATTAACGCCAAAGTGAGTCCAGTCGGCATGAATCAGCGCATAGGTGACGAAAGTCCAGATGTCGGCGCCGCCGCCGGGCAAAGTGCCGCCGAGCACGACCGAGTTGTCGTAGCGCGCCGGAATGAAAGCAAATGTCAGCAGAAATTCGATGTCCTGCTGCTCGGTCAACAGCAATGTGCGGACAAGATGCACCAGCGCCAGCACCGCGAGCACAGCGAGAACGACCGGCGGGATATTGAAAATCGGTTCGCGATTCACTCACGAGGTTCCGGTGGGACCCATGAGTTACGCTGCTTGGCCACCCAGCCGCAAGCCGGGTCGGTACGTACAAATGAAAAGGGAGGGCTCACGCCCTCCCTTGAGCCACGTTGCGGGGTTATTGCCGCCTTTGCGGCTGGTCACATCCCCTCGCCTCCCCGGGCTCTTAAACTGTTTCGGCGCGCCGGCAAACTTGGTGACGCCGCCTTCGAACGGATGAAAGGGACCACAAGCCGCCGTTCTTGCCAACCCAACTCTCGTCTTAACGCTAACCGCAGAGCGCCGCCGCCAAATACCGCACCGGGCACGGTCTCTGCACGACATCCCCTGTCGCCGCACCATGGGGGCGCGCCTGTGCCGATCGGGGACAGGAGCGGCACCTTTAGCGTTTCGCGGCGGCACAGGATGTCTCGTGAAGCATACATCGACGCGCCTCATTTTCGACCATTGGAACCGTCAGCGGGGCGCACGTTCCGCGCCAACGCGTTCCGAAATTGAGCCGGCCGCTATCCGTCACGCACTCGGCGACACCTTTATGCTCGCGGCCGATTTCATTGATGGGATTCGGTTCCGTCTTGCCGGCACCCGCGTGTGCGCCCTGTTTGGCCGCGAAATCAAAGGAGAGCGTTTTAACGCGCTTTGGAGCGAAGCAAGCCGCGCGCAGATTGCGAATATTAGCAATGCAGCCGTCAATGAGGCGGTTGGTGCCGTCGCCGGTGTTACTGGACGGACCGAAAAGGGTGCAGAAACCGAATTGGAACTGTTGCTGTTGCCGATTGGCCATGATGGACGCGCGCGGGTTCGCGCTCTTGGTTCGCTGGCGCCCCTGGCCCAGCCTTATTGGCTCGGCGAAGAGCCCATCGTGGAGTTGGAATTGCAGACACTGCGCCATGTCTGCGCCACGCAATCCGACGTCCCGGTACCGCAATTTCGAAGCGGCGCCGGCTTGCGCATGCGGCATGGCTTTCTGGTCTATAGCGGCGGCCGCGAAATCAGGCCGGGCGACGGCACAAACTAACGCAACGTTAACGATAGGGTCATAGGCTCATTAGCTGCGGAAAATAAACGCTTTCCGACCCCGACAGCTATGGCACTGCCACTGACCAAACCGGTTATTCTGCCTCTTGCCGAGGAACGCCGGCGCCATCAGCGCGTGAAGGTCAACCTGCTCGGCCGTTACATGTTGGCAGATCGGCGCGAATTCCCCTGTCAGGTTGTCGACATGTCCCCCGGCGGTATGGCGCTTCAAGCTCCAATGGCCGGCCAGCCCGGCGAGCGTGTGATCGCCTATGTGGACCATCTTGGCCGTCTCGAAGGTAAGGTCGCGCGCACTTTCGAGAACGGATTTGCAATGACGATCTCGGCCACGCTGCGCAAGCGCGACAAGCTCGCGGCGCAGCTTACATGGCTAGCCAACCGGCAGATTCTCAACCTTCCAGAGGATCGCCGCCACGGCCGGTTTGCGCCCCGCAACCCAATGGCGCGCCTCGTGCTACCCAATGGCACCAATGTCGCCTGCCGCGTGATTGACCTGTCGCAATCCGGCGCCGCGATTGGCATCGCCAGTGACCTGCGGCCGCCAATCGGCGTCGTAGTCACCGTCGGAAAGACGCAAGGCCGTGTCGTGCGTCATATCGACGACGGGTTTGCCATTGAGTTCATGCGGTTGCAGCACCCCGACTTCGTTGAAGAAAACGTGACCGGCGAATAGCGTGACTGCGCCGTAAACGCGATGCGCGGAATTGCGCGCTCGCGGTAACGGGGTGCTAGCTCCAGTGGTCCGCGGCACGCCGCCCACGGTGAAAACCCAAGACTGCCAAAAGTAAACGCCCGCGCAGAACGCCTACGCGGGCGCTTTATTTCGCGCGCCATCTGTTAATGCCGAAAGCTTTAGGTAAAGTGTATTGATTGGGATTTTAGGCAAATACTATGTGAGCTTTAAAAGTATTAGATCCAAGTTTTACTTGATTTCTACTTAAAGTGACTTCCGCAACTTAGCCCCAATACAAGTCGTTTGTGGGAAATGTGGCCCCAACAAGACGGGAAGGGGCCACAAATGGCTAGGCGTTTCAAAGAGACACTGCGGACCCGCGCCACGCTGGCATTCGTGGCCGCGGCTATGCTCGCGGTCTCGGTAAGCGCGACGGCCGCCCGGGAGCGCACGGCATCGCTTGGTAACCCGCTCCCGCAATTGGAACAGCCGCTTTACATCGCGGTCGGGGAACCGACGCGTCCGCCAATTGGATGGGTGGATTTCTGCGTCGAATACCAACCCGAATGCGCCACCAAGCCGTCAGCGCCGCGCGACGTCGTGCTCTCAACCAAAGCCTGGACCGACATGGTCAAGGTCAATGCCTGGGCAAACCAGGCAATCAAGCCGATCACCGACACGGAGCATTGGGGCGTCATCGAACGCTGGAACTATCCGGACGACGGTTACGGCGACTGCGAGGATTACGTTCTGCTCAAGCGGCGCATGTTGGTGCAGGCCGGTTGGCCGCGCGAGGCGCTGCTCATAACCGTCGTGCGCGACAAGAAAGGCGACGGCCATGCCGTGCTCACCGTCAAGACCGACCGCGGCGAATTCATTCTCGATAATCAAGAACCGCAGATCCTGTCATGGGATCGGACCGGCTATCGCTTCGTGAAGCGTCAGTCGCAATCCGACCCGAACGCCTGGGTCCTGCTTGGCGAACCGCCCGCTGCGCCGGCGATCGTTTCGGCACGCTGACAAGGAAAGGAATTCGCGTTCCCGGTCACGTCCCCACCCCTCCCCGTCCCCAGACCGGGTTCGCGAGCGGCCGGATCTCCCCCAAGATCCGGCCGCACATTTTTTGACCGGTAACTTTCCCGTTCCATATCCACGCGATGGTCACGAAGCCGTCAGACTGGCGGCATTTTTTACGCCTAATCCTCGAGGCTGGGGCGACGTCAGCCATCACGAGTTCCTCGTGCAACAGCGAATTGACGTAACCAAAGTGAGTCCGGCCGCGTTTCAGGCCGTGGCTGCCTTGCAATCTTATGTCGATCAGTCTGGGCTTGATCCGAAACTGCGCGAGCTCATAAAAATCCGCGCGTCGCAAATCAACGGATGCGCTTATTGTCTGGCGGTGCACACGCGCGACGCACGCAAGCATGGCGAGACCGATGAACGAATGCACCTCCTCAATGCGTGGCGCGAGACGCCGCTCTACAGCGCCCGCGAACGCGCGGCACTAGCCTGGGCCGAAGCAATCACCCTGCTGACCGAGGGGCACGTTCCCGACGACGTCTTCGAGACGGTTCGCAAGCAATTCTCGGAGAAAGAGATTGTCGATCTGACGGCGGCAGCCGTTGCGATCAACACGTGGAACAGACTTTCGATTGCGTTCCGCGTCCCGCCGCAGGTCGACACCAAGAAGGCGGCTGCCTGATCAGCCCGTCCGCCTGAGGCCCTTTGCGTAACGCTTTGAGCGTTGGACATAAATATCCGCGCCGGCGCGGATCATTGCGACCGCTTTCTCGTCGAGCGTGCGGATCGCGCGCGCCGGTGCTCCAACGATCAGCGAGTTGTCGGGGAAGCTCTTGCCTTCGGTGACCACGCTCCCAGCACCGACAAGGGAGTTATTTCCAATCTTTGCGCCATTGAGCAGGATCGCGCCCATTCCGATCAGGGAATTGTCGCCGACCGTGCAGCCGTGAAGAACGACATTGTGGCCAATGACGCAGTCGCGGCCAATGGTCAGAGGAAACCCGGGATCGGTGTGCAGCGTCGCATTGTCCTGAATCTGCGACCGCTCGCCGAGCTCGATCCATTCATTGTCACCGCGCAAAACGGCGCCGAACCAGACGCTGGACTCAGCCTTGAGCCGCACGCGGCCGATCAGCACCGCGGTTTCCGTGACGTAAAATCGGCCATCGCCGGGAACTTCGGGCGCCTGACCGTCGAGTTCGTAAATAGGCATTTCCGCCCTCCAGGGAGGCGCGAACTTGCCCGAACATAGCTTTCGAGGGAAGCGTCCTAGACGAGCAGAAGGGCCTGCAGGGTCGTGACCAGAACCAGACCCGACATGAGGCTCCAGAAACCGGCGATCAGCGTGGCAAGGAAGACGAATTCAAAACGGCGCCCTTCCTGTCGCTGACCGAGGACCGTGTTGCGTAGGATCAGGAACGGCGCCGCGACCACGAGCAAGGGGATCACTGCGAAAGTTGCCGCGGCGGGACCGTTGCTCAGCTGAGTGAAGCTCGGCAAGCGGTCGGTGACGAGCCGGTAGCCCGAGCTGCACATGCCTGCGACGGCAAAGCCGAACACCAGCGCGAACAACATCTGTACGGACTCAGGGGTCATCACTCGCCTCAACGCAGTAACGGAGGCAATCTGTTGCAAACCGGCGGGGTACGCGCCAGCCAATCCTTAACGAATGGTAAATGGCGGCTGCCCCGTTCCGCGCAGCGCGACGTGGCATAATCCGCGCGATTCGCACGCAGGAGCGGCCGTGGCCTTTCTCGCGCAGGAACCTCCAAACTCAGCTCGGCCGGCCACCCAGCGGCGACGGCACGCCGGCCATAACCCAATCATGATACCGCTCCTGGTATTTGGTGCGGTGGTGCTGCTGGCCGCTCTCTATGTGGCGTATATTCTGTGGCCGCGATGGCCACAGGGACCGGTATCACTCAATGCGCCTTCGCTGCCGATCGTCGTCTCCGGCGTGACCTTCAATGTCGAACCGGCGGCCATCCGTATCGGGGTTCAGCGTCGGGCTGGCGTACAGCAGCGCGTCGATCTCAGCTATCTCTGGCCGTCGCTGGTGCCCCCCGATCCTGCCGTCAAACCGACCGTCGGTGCGCCGCTCGATCCAAATGAGCGTGTATTCGTAACGCTATCATCAGGCGACGCAACATTGCCGCTAATGGAGCGCGTTCAGACAATCTACCCGCGCTATCTTGTGGCGCAGCCCGTCGCCGGTTTTCCAGGATTGACCTACCGTGGATTTCGTGACGACTCGCCTTATCAGGGCGAGGACCTGGTATTTGAATCGAATGCGCCCGAGCATTTCCTGGCCCGCTGCTCGCGGAAGGGCGTAACCAATACTGGTGTCTGCCTCCTCGAGCGCCGCATCGGCAATGCCGATATCACCTTCCGATTTCCGCGCGACTGGTTGCCGGATTGGGAGAATGTCGCGAACGGCGTCGACCGGCTTGTTGCGAGATTGCATCCGGTAAACTGACGCCCAAAAAACATGGCTGGCGCGAGCCTGTCCATGACGAAATCGAAAATTGCGGATTGCTAGTCGACTAAATCGACATCCAGGATTGGCAATTCGAGGATGTACGAGCGGCGCCCCTTCTCTATTTCAAGAAATAGGACCGCGATGAATTCCTCGCCGATATAAACTTCCAGCGAATCTGTTTTTTTCGGTCGCGGCACGACCCGGATATTCTCGTTGTCGAACTTGCTGCGCAGATAGGCGTTGAGCGTTGGCACCGGCTGAATGCTCGGGTCGTTACCGACCTGGATGACCATACGAAAATTGTAGGAGCGCTCGCCGTCTTCGTCGTCGACAGTGAGCTCGCCAAGGTCGTCGGGTCCCACAAAGATCTCGGCGTTGTCCCGCCCCTTCGGCACCACGCGGATCTGCGGATTGCCGAAAAGCTTCTTCAAATAGCCGTCGAGTTTTCTGACTTCCTGGACGTCCAACGCGTCACTCCTTCTTGAGGCACCGTTTCAATGCCCGATCGAAGGGCGCAGGGCAAGCCCAATGCAAAAAGCGTCAGCCGTCCAACATGATGCCGTAGAGCATCTGGTCCATAGCGCGCGACGGTTCGGGGCAGCCGGCTTCGCCGACAACCCTGGCCGGCACGCCGGCAACTGTGACATTGTTCGGTACAGGTTTTATGACAACGGAGCCTGCGGCGATGCGCGCGCAATGGCCAACCTCGATGTTACCGAGGATCTTGGCGCCTGCACCAATCATTACGCCGCGGCGGATTTTCGGATGGCGGTCTTCGTGCTCCTTGCCGGTACCGCCGAGCGTCACGTCGTGCAGGATCGAGACATCATCTTCGATGACGGCGGTCTCGCCGACAACCAGCCCGGTCGCGTGATCCAGGAAAATACCGCGGCCGATTTTCGCCGCTGGATTGATATCGCACTGGAAGACAGATGACGCGCGGCTCTGAAGGTAGAGCGCGAAATCCTTGCGGCCCTTTCCGTAAAGCCAGTGGGCGAGGCGATGGGTCTGGATAGCGTGGAAGCCTTTGTAATAGAGCACCGGCTCAATGAAACGGCTTGTCGCGGGATCCCGATCGACGGTGGCAACAATGTCCGCACGGAAGACTTCGCCGAGCACCGGTTGATCCTCGAGCGCATCATCATAAGCCTGACGGATCATGTCGGCCGATACGTCGGCGTGATCGAGCCGCTGGCTGACGCGATGGGCAATTGCGGCCTCAAGCGTGTCATGATGGAGGATGTTTTCATAAATGAAGGTGGCGAGCTCGGGCTCGCGGCGCGCAATGTCCTCCGCTTCGTTGCGGATTCGCGCCCAGACTGGATCGACCTTGTCGAGGCCCTTTGCGGGCCGTGCCTGAAACTGAGCCATGAAACCGTTCTCCCGACACCTCTCGATCCCCTACGTAGGTCTTTTATCACAAATTCAAAAGGGCAAGGAGAGCGCTGCAAAGCGCCCCACGCATGGCTCATGCGCGTTGGTTAAGGAAGTCGATAACGCCGGCCTTAAAGACCTTGTCCCCGACTGAGAGCATATGGTCGCGGTCCGGGATGTTGAGCGCCCGTGCGCCGGGAATAAGCGCAGCCAAAGCCTGCGCCGATCCCGCCACCGAGTCTTTTGTGCCGACGGCAACCAGGACGGGCGCGCGAATTGCACCAACCTCCGCGCGCGTCAAAATCTGCCGCGATCCGCGAATGCAGGCGGCGAGCGCCTGCAGGTCGGACTTTGTCTGCTCTGCAAATGCGCGAAACAACTGGCCTGTGGGATCCTTAATGTCATCCGGGGAAGCCGCCTCGAGTGCCTCGGCGATGCTTTCTGGCAGCCCGACGCCTTCGACAAGGCGGATACCTAGCCCACCGAGTATCGCCGAGCGCACTCGCTCGGGGTGCTTCACTGCCAGGAAGGCCGTAATGCGTGCGCCCATCGAATAGCCCATGATGTCGGCGCGCTCGATTTTCAGATGATCGAGCAACGCGCGGACATCATCGGCCATGGCCGCGCTGTGATACGCGGCCGGGTCGTAAAGTTTGCTCGACGCGCCATGCCCGCGATTGTCGAGCGCAACGGCGCGTCGCCCAGCGCGGTTGAGGGTGCCGATCCACCCGGGCTGCGCCCAGTTGATCTCCTTTGTAGACGCAAACCCGTGGACGAGCACGATCGGCTCGCCTTCCCCTTCGTCGAGATAGGCGATCTCGACGTCACCGTTCGTGAAACTTGGCATGAGCTGTATCTAGCCGCGGGCGGGCAAGGCGGCAATCTGTTGCATCGCTTTGCGCATATGTCGTTCCCGCCGCCGGCGAAAAATTCGGAGTGCCGTACGTTCTACGGCGCTTTTGAACGCGGATACAAAGCCAAATACGGCAAGCAGGGCGCCAAGAAGCCAGAGACTTGCATCGAAAGCAGAGGCCGCAAGCATGATCGCGCTGCGCCCCGCGACTTTAAGAATGGCACGCGTGCGGCTGCCTTCTTTCTCGGCAAGCTTGGCGACACGTGTGATGTCGCGCGGCTCCTTGGCAATCTTCAGGGCGTCCAGCGCCGCGCGCCCGCCGGCGGCCTTTTCGATGCGGCCGACGTCGCGGACCAGGTGCAGCAAGCCGCCAGCCCGTTCGACCTTTGCCGTATCGCGCGCGGCGCGCGTTGCGGCCGGGAAACTGGTTTGCCGGACCATGCGGCCGAGACTTTCGGTGAACTCGACACCCAGCCGTCCGGTCTTGCGCGCGGCCTTCACAAGCGTAAGCCCAGCGCGCGCGGGAGTAGCGGCCCCAAACGTCACATATGTGCCAGCGGTAATTGCGATGCCGGTTGCCGCAAGACCCAGAACCAGCTGGTCCACTTGCTCGCCGCGGACATACCGCGTGCCTTGGCGCACAGCGTCGCGGATATCGCCAAACACGAACAGGTCGCCGAGCGTCGTGCCGGCCAGGGATGCCATGTCCTGCGGCTCGCCGGTTACCAGTCCGCGCGCAAAGCTTTTTGCGCGGTACCGCATGGTCGCCGCCTCCGCGGTCGCCGCCGCAACCTTTTCCGCCAGCGCGGGGTCGATCGCGACATGGCGCACGCCCGCAAGGTCGATGACGCTTTGTGCAAGTTCGGAGTCCTGTGCCGCCAGTGCAGCTTCGATTTCGCGCTGTGCTATCACCGCATCAAAGGTGCCATCGAGCGCGCGGCCTGCGATGCGCGCAGGATCATCGAGACCCGACACGGCGTCCGCAGCGCGCGGTACGGTATAGACCGCAGCCGCCGCGAGCAGGGCTGCCGCTAGCAAGGCGATCCCAATGCGCGATTTGCGCAGGACATTTTGCTTTGGTTTTTCCAAACCCACTCTCCGGCCCGCGACCCAATGCTGCTTTGCCGAACAACAAAGGCGTTTCAGCGGCGGCATCCACATATTTGCTGTGGAGCTAGGCATCGCGCGACCTCCCCGCTATGGTGCCGGCGGAACTCGCCGCGCGATCCGCGGCAGCGAGAGGAATTGCCATGGCGGAACATATCGTCCCCCACTTCCACAACGACCCTGGCGTGCCGGTGATCGAGATCGGTGCCAGGGAGTTCATGTGCGTCGGGGCGACGCCACCTTACGATCATCCGCATGTTTTCCTCGACATGGGCGAGGATAAGGAAATCATCTGCCCGTATTGCTCGACGCTCTATCGCCACGACCCGGCACTTGATTCGCATTCGGCGCGCCCGCAGGAATGCGCGTTGCCGCATTCCGCCGCCGCCTGAGCTTGATCAGTAAGCCATGGCGCCTCCGCGTCATGTCATCGTCGCCGGGGGCGGAATTGCCGGCCTGACGGCGTCACTGTTGCTCGCACGCGCGGGCATGCGCGCGACGGTCCTGGAGCAGACCGCCAAGCTGGAGGAAACCGGCGCCGGCCTGCAGCTGTCACCCAATGCCAGCCGTGTATTGATCGCGCTGGGCCTGCGCGATCGGATCGAATCGACTGCCGTCAAACCGCTCGCGATCCGCGTGATGGCCGGCGGCTCGGGACGCGAGATCGCGCGCATTCCTTTGGGTGACGAGGCCGAGCGGCGCTACGGCGCGCCGTACTGGTCGATCCATCGCGGAGACCTGCAAGCGGCACTCGCCGATGCGGCGAATGACACTCTCGACGTGACGCTCGAGCTGGGCGTACGCGTGGAGGAATTTGCCCCCCATGTCAGGGGTGTCAGCGTCCTCGGCCGGCGCGGTTCGCAGGTGCTAGACCAACGCGGCATCGCCCTGATTGGTGCTGACGGTATCTGGTCAACAGTTGCCGAGCGCCTGCACAGTCAGCAACAGCCGACGTTCCGGCATCGCACCGCCTGGCGCACCCTCGTCCCGATCGAGTCGGTGCCAGCCGAATTTCGTCAGCCCTTCGTTCATCTCTGGCTTGGCCACGACGCGCATCTGGTTCACTATCCGGTGAAGTCCGGCCGTCTCATCAACATTGTCGGCATCGTTCACGACGAGTGGAACGAGCCGGGCTGGTCGGCCGACGGTGACCGTACGGAAATCCTTCGTCACTTCGTTCGGTGGACGTGGTCGGAAAAGGCGCGCGCACTCATTGCAATTCCTGATCGCTGGCTGAAATGGGCGCTCTTTGACAGCAAGGTCCCATTCCGCGGAGGACGCCTGCCCGTGACGCTGATCGGGGATGCCGCCCACCCAATGCTGCCGTTTCTCGCCCAAGGCGCCGCAATGGCAATCGAAGACGCCGCTGTGCTCGCTGACATGCTCGCCAAATATCTTGATGACCCATCCGATGCGCTACGCGCCTACGAGGGCGCGCGCTGGCACCGCACGATGCGCGCCCAACAGGCCGCTCGTCGCCAGGCGCGCATTTATGGGCTGACGGGGCCAGAGGCCTTCGTGCGCAATTTGGCAATGCGAGGGATGGGCGGAGAAAAGCTGCGCGCGCGCTACGATTGGCTCTATAGTTGGCGGCCTCCACAACGTTTCGAGACCGCATAGACATGTTGTTTCCTTCGACCGTCGCCGGCAGCCTGCCAAAACCCTCCTGGCTTGCCGAGCCGAACAAGTTGTGGCCGCAATGGCGGCTGCAGGGCGAGGAACTCGCTGCAGCTAAGCTCGACGCAACGTTACTTGCAATCAAATGGCAGGAAGACGCCGACATCGACATCGTCTGTGACGGCGAAATGTCGCGTCAGCATTTCGTTCACGGCTTTCTCGAATTCGTCGACGGAATCGATTTCGCGCACAAGGTGGAGATGGGCATCCGCGGCGACCGCTATAAGGCCATGGTGCCGGTAGTGAACGGCGAGTTGAAACTGAAAGGCCGGGTGCATCAACCGGAAGCGCGCCATGCCCGCGCGCATACCAAGCGCAAATTGAAAATCACACTGCCCGGCCCGATGACGATTTCCGACACTGTGGCGGACTCGCACTACGGCGACAAGGTGAAGATGGCGATGGCCTTCGCCGGCCTGTTGAACAAAGAAGCGCGCGCGCTCGAAAAAGACGGCGTTGACGTGATTCAGCTCGACGAGCCGGCTTTCAATGTGTTCATGGATGATGTCGCGGGCTGGGGCATCGAAGCATTGCATCGCGCCATCGACGGACTCAAATGCACGACTGCCGTGCACATCTGCTACGGTTACGGCATCAAGGCCAATATTGACTGGAAGAATTCCCTCGGCGACGAGTGGCGGCAATACGAAAATATTTTTCCCGCGCTCGCCAAAAGCAGGGTCGGCCAGGTCTCGCTGGAATGCATCAATTCGCACGTGCCGCTGAAGCTGTTGTCGCTCCTGGACGGCAAAGACCTGCTTGTTGGCGTGATCGACGTGGCAACGGACAAAGTTGAGACACCGGGCGAAGTGGCTGCCGTCATCGGCAACGTGATCAAGGTTGCGCCGAAGGAAAAAATCATCGCCTGCACGAATTGCGGCATGGCGCCGATGCGGCGCGATATTGCCGAGGCCAAGCTCAAGGCACTGGGGGCCGGCGCCGCGCTGGCGCGACAGAAGTTCGGCTGACTACCTGCCCGCGCGTCCCATCACATCCATGAGCTCGGCAACCTTGCGGCGCTGGTCGGCTTTGCTGCCGCTCTTGATGGCGTGATCAACGCAATGCGCGACGTGATCGCGCAGAATTTCTTCTTCCACACGGCGTAATGCCGCGCGAACCGCGCCGACCTGCGTCACAATATCGATGCAATAGCGCTCGTCCTCGACCATACGGGCAAGACCCCGCACCTGGCCTTCGATGCGACTGAGCCGCTTGAGCGTTGCCGCCTTGCTGTTCTTTGCCATGAAGTCTATGTACCCCCTAGGGGTATTTAAGACAAGGTATTGGACCGGTGGCATCAGAACATCATCACCATCATCACGACAACGCCGCGGAGGGTGTCATCGACCCCGTATGCGGCATGACGGTCGATCCGCACACCGCGAAACATCGCGCCGACTATCGGGGCCATACCTATTATTTCTGCTCCGCCGGTTGCCGCGAAAAATTTGTTGCAGATCCGCAAAAATATCTGGGCGCGCGGCAAGCCGAAACTGTGCCGGAGGGCACCATCTACACCTGTCCAATGCATCCGCAGATTCGGCAGGTCGGGCCCGGCTCCTGCCCTATCTGTGGCATGGCGCTCGAGCCGGAAATCGCCGGCACTGAAGTCGGGCCCAATCCCGAACTCGTCGACATGACGCGCCGGTTCTGGATCGGCCTCGTGCTCAGCCTGCCTGTGGTGGCGTTAGAAATGGGCGGCCATCTCACGAACCTGCACATGTTGTTGGGAAAGAACCTCTCGAACTGGATTCAGTTCGTGCTGGCGACGCCAGTCGTGCTGTGGGCGGGCTGGCCATTTTTCGTCCGCGGGTGCCAATCGCTGGTCACGCGCAATCTCAACATGTTCACACTGATCGCTATGGGTACTGGCGTCGCCTGGCTTTACAGCGTGGTGGCGGTGCTGATGCCGAACCTGTTTCCTGCGGCGTTCCGTGACACCGAGGGTGCGGTTGCCGTTTATTTCGAAGCGGCCGCCGTCATTACCGTGCTGGTACTCCTCGGCCAGGTGCTGGAATTGCGCGCACGCGAGGCGACCTCCGGCGCCATCCGCGCCCTGCTCGATCTCGCTCCAAAGACGGCGCGGCGCGTGAAAGATGACGGCAGCGATGAGGAGATCTCGCTCGACACGGTACAGGTCGGCGACCGGCTGCGTGTGCGTCCCGGCGACAAGGTCCCGGTGGATGGAGTCGTCCTCGAAGGCCGCTCGGCGCTCGATGAATCCATGGTAACGGGCGAATCCATGCCGGTGACCAAGGAGAAAGATTCGCGCGTGATCGGCGGCACGATCAACAAGTCCGGAAGTTTCGTGATGCGCGCCGACAAGATCGGCCGTGACACCTTGCTGTCCCGGATTGTGCAGATGGTGGCGTCGGCGCAACGCAGCCGCGCGCCGATCCAGCGCCTCGCCGACCAGGTGTCAGCCTGGTTTGTGCCGACGGTCATAGCCATCGCGCTCATCGCGTTCATGGCCTGGGCGACCTTCGGCCCGGAGCCGCGCTTTGCTTTCGGCCTGGTCGCCGCAGTAAGCGTACTGATCATCGCCTGCCCTTGCGCGCTGGGCCTGGCGACGCCGATGTCGATCATGGTCGGCGTCGGCCGCGGCGCGCAGGCTGGCGTGCTGATCAAGAATGCCGAAGCCCTCGAGCGCATGGAAAAGATCGATACGCTCGTGACCGACAAGACCGGCACGCTCACCGAAGGCAAGCCGAAGGTCGTGGCTGTCAAGCCTGCGCCCGGATTTGACGAGACAAAGGTGTTGCAGCTCGCTGCCAGCGTCGAGCGCGGCAGCGAACATCCCCTGGCGGAAGCGATCGTCGCCGCTGCGGCCGAGCGCAATCTCGCGCTTTCGCCCGTGCGCGACTTCGATTCACCCGTTGGAAAAGGGGTGATCGGGATGATCGAGGACAAGCGGCTCGCGCTCGGCAATGCCAGATTTCTCGGAGAACTGAACATCGACACGTCCGCTCTTTCTGCGGAAGCCGAACGTCTGCGCGGTGACGGCGCCACCGCCATTTTCCTTGCTGTGAACGGCAAGCCCGCCGGCGTCATCGCCATTGCCGACCCGGTCAAGGCGACGACACCCGACGCGCTGCGTGCGCTCGCCGCGGAAGGTATCCGCGTGGTCATGCTCACCGGCGACAATCGGACCACGGCGCAGGCGGTAGCGCGCCTTCTCGGCATCGCCGAGGTGGAGGCCGAAGTGCTGCCTGATCGGAAAAGCGCAATCGTCGAAAAATTGCACCGGGAGGGCCGGGCCGTGGCAATGGCCGGCGATGGCGTCAATGACGCCCCTGCCCTTGCGGCAGCCGAAGTCGGCATCGCCATGGGAACGGGCGCTGACGTGGCCATTGAAAGCGCGGGTATCACCCTTCTCAAGGGCGACCTCACCGGGATCGTGAAAGCGCGCGCCCTCTCAGCCGCCGTAATGCGTAACATTCGGCAGAACCTGTTCTTCGCCTTTATCTACAACGCGCTTGGTGTGCCTGTCGCAGCGGGCGTCCTCTATCCTATTTTTGGCGTGTTGCTGTCGCCGATCATCGCGGCCGCCGCGATGGCGTTGTCCTCCGTCAGCGTTGTCGGTAACGCCTTACGTCTGCGCCGCGTTCGTCTTTGAACGCTAGAAGACAGCGAGATATTTCAGCAGTGACAGCACGCCGATGATGATGACGATGACGCGAACGATTTGTTTCGCACGCCCATCGATCGGAAGCATGTTGATGAGATAGAGAACAAGGATAATAACAAGAAACGTAATAAGAATGCTGATCAGCAGTCCCATGCCAGCCCCCTTGTAATGCCACGTGCGTGGCGGGTTCCACGGGCTACAAGTTCCACAGCCTATAAAAGTTCCATCGACGGGGCTACGTCGTTGGCTCAGCGTATAATCTGGTCGCTTCCATGCGCGCCCGAAGCGGCGTCCGGGCTGAATTTGCATTTCTTTTCGGCCGACGTCTTGCGTATCTCGTTCATCTGGCCGCGCAATTGCAGATATTCTGGCCGGTAGGCGATCGTGCTCACGAAATGACCACTCGCATCCGGCCCAGCCTTCGCCATCAACCCTTCAAGCTCCAGTTGACGCGCGCCAACCGCCTGAGCCGCCTCGGCAAGCTCCCTGCAGCTATAAAGTTGGTATCTGTCAGGCTGAACCAGAAAGCGCCCCGACGCGTCGTCGGACGCGGCACAACCGGCAACCGTCGCGGCTGCAAGGATACCAACCAGCTGGGTGCGGATCGTCATCGGCCTGCAGCTATTGCACGATTCTGGCATTGCAGTGGTGTGGAGATTGGGAATCCAATGCGGCCGAGAACGCCTGGTATCTTGGTTAGTGTCCCAAATGGTTGTAATTTCCTCGATATTTCCGTTGGCTGTTGCGTACCAGACGGAGCTGGTAAGAAGCATTCATGTTATTGATCGCGCGAAAACACTGGCGCCGCAAAGTAGGTTTTGCGGTCGCCGCATTTTACCTGCTCGCGCTGGTGGCCCCGGCTGTTGCCGTTACTCTCTCCGTCGACCCGTCTCGTGCACACTGCCTGGATGAAATCCAGGCAGTGGCGAGCCACCATCATTCGGCCGATCACGCCGATCACCACCATTCTCCACCCGCAGACCCGCCGCGAGACCAGAACCAAAACTGCTGCGGGCTTTTTGGCGTGACGGCCATTGCGCCTAATTTTGCGATTACCGTTATCCCTATGGTCGTTGCCAACAGCATAACGATTGCTCGCTCGGAAAGTCTGTTCGGGCGGGGTTTCGACCGCATCGATCGACCGCCGAGATCCCTGCTGTCTCTTTGAGCCTGCGCGCCGGAAACGCACTGCTGTGCGCGCGCTGCATCAATGTTGGACAGATAAGGGATTCGCATGTCCCCAAATTTGCGTTGGGCTTGGGTTGCCGCCACGCGGCGCGCGACGCATTGCGCTTTGCTGATCTCGGCGGCGCTGATTATTCAGGGATGCGCTGCGACTCCGCAGTGGCCATTGACGGGGCCCGACCCTGCCGATCCGGACGTTCGTGTCCCGGCGACGTCCTATCGCTCGGTGCTCCGGAACCGGCACGGAGTCGCGCCGACCGAGCCGTCTCCTTGGTCGGCCGGCGGTCCATCCCGATCTGACAAGGAAAAGCCGTGAGACGTTGCCTGACCATGGTCCGCGGACTTGCGGTCATCGGCTGCGCGTCACTCGCAGCCTGCCAGACATTTTCGCAAGACGGCGGAATGTCAGTGACGGCCGATATTGCCGGGAAGACCCTCGACAAGGACGTCGTCGCGATCCGCTCCGAGGAGGACGAAGCAGCGGCACGCGCCAAAGTCGAACGCCTGCTCAAGCGAGCCCTAACCGCAGATTCGGCCGTGCAGATCGCCCTGCTCAATAACCGTGGCCTGCAAGCGACCTACAACGAACTTGGCATCGCCGAGGCGATCAGGGTTCAGCAGTCGCTCCCGCCCAACCCGCACTTTTCCGTGACCCGCATCACCGGCTCAGTTGAAACCGAGATCGAGCGCCAGATCGTCGCCAGTATTCTTGCCCTTGCCACACTTCCGGTGCGCAGCGAATTCGCAACCGAACGTTTTCGTCAGGCACAGCTGGCAGCTGCCCTCGCGACGTTGCGCGTCGCGGCCGAAGCGCGCCGTGCCTTCTATCGCGCAGTCGCGGCGCAAGAGATCGTTGGCCTCTTCGCCCAGGCCAACGAGGCTGCCGAAACGATGACGAAACTCGCCAAGCGCCTCGGCGAGACCGGCGCAATGAACAAGCTCGATCAGGCGCGCGAGCAGGCATTCCATTCCGACGTCACGGTTCGTCTTGCCAGTGCACAGCAACGCGCCGCGAGGGAACGCGAGCGTCTGGTGCGCGCGCTTGGCCTCTGGGGCAACGATCTTAAATTCGCCCTTCCGAAATCGTTGCCAGCCTTGCCGAAACGCACGTTCGCCCTGCCGAAGGTCGAGCAGGAGGCCGTGCGCCGCCGCGTCGACCTGCAGATTGCCCGCATTGAGCTTGACACGCTTGCCAAGGCCTACGGCCTCACCAACGCGACCCGATTCATCAACATTCTGGATGCGGGCTACGCCGACAAGCTCACCAAGGACAAGGAGACCGGCGAAAACATCCGCGACCGCGGGTTCACGGTCTCGTTCGAGATCCCCTTGTTCGACTTCGGCGAGGCACGCGTTCGGGAGGCCGAGCAAACCTATATGCAGGCGGTCAACCGGCTGGCACAGAAGGCCGTGAATGTGCGCTCAGAAGCGCGCGAGGCCTATCGGAACTATCGCACGAGCTACGACATTGCGGGCCACTACCAGCGCGACGTGCTGCCGCTGCGCAAGATCATCTCAGACGAAATGATGCTGCGCTACGGTGCCATGCAGGTGGACGTGTTCACGCTTCTGCTCGAGGCGCAGCAAAAACTGAATGCCAACGCGGCGGCGGCCGATGCGCTCCGCGATTTCTGGCTCGCAAGCACTGATCTTTCGACGGCCATGGCCGGCGGCGGAACAGACTCCGGAGAAGCGTCGAATGTCGCTTCCCCTAACCGCTCCGGCGCGGCTGCCCACTGACATTGATGAGGACACAACCATGATCTCACGACGCAATCTTATCGGCGGCTCCGCCATCCTGGCGGGCGCTGCGGCGGTCAGCGGGCGCGTCCAGGCCGCCGCCATCCCCGAAGCGGTCACGACCACATCCCCGGCGATGCAGCCGCCGCTCGTTCCGTCAAGCGGACCCGCGTATCAGCCCGTTGTCACACTTAATGGCTGGACGCTCCCCTGGCGGACCAATGGTGACTGGAAGGAATTTCATCTGGTTGCGGAGCCGGTCACGCGCGAGATCGCGCCCGGCATGAAAGCCCATCTGTGGGGCTACAATGGTCAGTCTCCGGGACCAACCCTCGAATTGGTCGAAGGCGACAAGGTCCGCATCTTCGTCACCAACAAGTTGCCCGAGCACACAACCATTCATTGGCACGGCATGCTGGTGCCGAACGGAATGGACGGCGTCGGCGGATTGACACAGCCGCACATCAAGCCGGGCCAGACCTTCGTCTACGAATTCGCACTCAAGAAGAGCGGAACGTTCATGTATCACCCACATGCCGACGAGATGGTGCAGATGGCGATGGGAATGATGGGATTTTTCGTCGTTCACCCACGGGATCCCAAGCTGCATCGTGTCGACCGCGATTTCGTCTTTCTCATGAGCAGCTACGACATCGACCCGGGCAGCTATTTGCCCAAGGTGATGACCATGACCGACTTCAACCTGTGGACCTGGAACACCCGCGTGTTTCCCGGCATCGATCCGCTGGTGGTGCGGCGTGGCGATCGCGTGCGCGTGCGCATCGGCAATCTGACCATGACCAATCATCCGATCCACATGCACGGATACCACTTCGAGGTGACCGGCACCGATGGCGGCTGGATTCCGGAAAGCGCGCGAATTCCTGAAGTCACCACCGACGTTCCGGTCGGCGCCATGCGCGCCTACGAGTTCGTTGCGGAGGAGCCCGGCGACTGGGCGATCCATTGCCACAAATCGCATCACACGATGAACGCCATGGGCCACAACGTGAAGACGTTCATCGGGGTGCAGCAGCGCGATCTCACCAAGGCGATCCGCGAGCTCATGCCGGACTACATGCCGATGGGCTCCGCCGGCATGGCTGAAATGGGCTCAATGGAAATGCCGATGCCCGACAACACTTTGCCGATGATGACCGGGTTCGGCCAGTTCGGCCCGCTCGAGATGGGCGGCATGTTCTCGGTGGTGAAGGTGCGCGAGGGGCTGGCGCGCGACGATTACAAAGACCCCGGCCCCTACAAAAATCCTCCGGGTACCGTGGCTTACGAATTCAAAGGAGTCATACCCGAAGCGTCGAGCCGCAAAGGCGCGGCGGTCCTGCAACGAGACGAAATCGAAATCACTGTCGTGAAGCCACGAGTGAATGGCCACAACGGACAACACTAACCAAGAGTCTAGACATGAAAACATCGAGTCTGATCGCTGCAACCACCTTGTTACTCGGCTCAACATTGGTCGCCGTCGCCCATGATGCGGCGCATTTTTCGGCAGGCCAGCCCGGTGATCCAAAAAAGCCAGCGCGCACCGTGACTGTCATCATGAGCGACGGCGACGGAACGATGCGGTACAGCCTCAATCGCCTCGACGTAAAAAAAGGCGAGCAGATCCGTTTCATTATCCAGAACACGGGAGCGCTGAAGCACGAGTTCACGTTAGCCAGTATGCAGGACAACAACAAACATGCCGAATTGATGAAGAAATATCCGGACATGGAGCACGACGATCCAAACGCGAAAAGCGTCGATCCGGACAAGAGCGCGGAAATTCTCTGGCGTTTTACGAAGGCTGGCACATTCGAATTCGCTTGTCTCATTCCCGGGCATCGAGAAGCCGGCATGCATGGCACTGTCAATGTGAAGTGAAAGCGCAATACTCATAGAAAGGGAACGTGGAGATGAAAAAGACAGTGTCGACGCTGGCAGTCGCGCTGAGTATGGTGGCGGCGCCCTGCGTCGTTTGGGCACAATCGCTCATCGACGGCACAATCACCAAGGTTGATACGTCGGCCGGCAAGATCACCATCAAGCACGGGCCAATCAAGAAATTCGACATGGAGGACGCAATGACGATGGTCTTCCGCGCGCAGGACCCGGCTATGCTGCAAGCAGTAAAACCTGGCGACAAGATCAAATTCGACGCCGAAAACGTCAACGGACAGTTTGTCGTGACTAAGATCGAAAAAGGGAAATGACTCGCTACCAGTCCGCTGCAGATCTCTGTCGAAAACACTTGATTTGCATCAAAGGCGCGAGGCCGGACGAAGATAATAGTTTCATAGAAAGGCGCCATTTCGGGCGTGACGTGACAAATGGCTGTCAGCTTCGATCTTCTCAACCTTACCCGACCGGTGGACAAGGCGCGCTCTGACACGACCAAAGATGCCGCGGCATCTTTGCGTGCCTCGCCGGTGAAAGCGGGTCAATCCCTCGATCGCCCGCTGCATGCGGCGGTTGCGCGCCTGACCGGCGGGATTTCACCTGCCGCCTTGACGCAGGCTTACACCGACTGGCTCCAACATTTGTTGTTCTCTCCCGACAAGCAAATTGAGCTCGTCGGGAAAGCTGCCGACAAATGGGCGCGCTATCTTCAATATTGCATCCGCGCGTGCACGGACCAGACCTGCCCTGACTGTATCGAGCCGCTTGCGCAGGACGCCCGCTTTCGCGGTGAGGCCTGGCAGCGCTGGCCCTTCAACGCGATGTACCAAGGCTTCCTGCTCACGCAACAATGGTGGCACAACGCAACCACAGACGTTGAGGGCGTCTCAAAGCATCATCAGGACGTCATCTCCTTCACCGCGCGGCAAATCCTCGATGTGTTCTCGCCTGTGAATTTTCCTCTTACGAATCCCGCCGTTATCGATGCGACCTTAAAACAGGGAGGCATGAATTTCGTTCACAGCGCATTCAATTTCTGGGAGGACTGGCGGCGGGCCGTAAACGGCGAGAAGCCGGTGGGGACCGATGCCTTCAAAGTCGGCCGCGACGTTGCCGTCACTCCGGGCAAGGTCATTTTCCGCAATCGGCTCATCGAGCTGCTGCAGTACGCACCGGCCACTGACGCTGTCCATGCGGAGCCGATCCTCATCGTGCCCGCATGGATCATGAAATACTACATTCTCGATCTTTCCCCCGAGAACTCGCTGGTCCGATACCTCACCCGGCAGGGCTTCACCGTCTTTATGATTTCCTGGAAAAATCCGACTGCCGACGACCGCGATCTCGGACTGGCCGACTACACAAAGCTCGGCGTCGAAGCCGCGCTCGATGCGGTGGAAGCCATAGTTCCTGACCGCAAGATTCATGCGGTCGGCTATTGCCTTGGTGGAACGCTGTTATCGACCGTTGCCGCCGCAATGGCACGCGATGGTGACAACCGGTTGAAGAGCGTGACCCTGTTCGCGGCGCAGACCGACTTCACCGATGCAGGCGAACTGACTTTGTTTATCGATGAAGCCCAGGTGAGCTTTCTCGAGCACATGATGGCGGATCAAGGTTTTCTCGACACAAAACAGATGGCTGGTGCCTTCCAGTTGTTGCGCTCAAACGACCTCATCTGGTCGAAAATCGTGCACAGCTATCTGATGGGCGAGCGGCCACCGATGTTCGATCTCATGGCATGGAATGCCGACGCGACGCGCATGCCTTACCGCATGCATTCGGAATATCTGCGACGTTTCTTCCTCAACAATGACCTGGCCGGCGGCCGCTATGAAGTCGGCGGACGTCCGGTGTCCCTGCGCGACATTCACATTCCAGTCTTTGCGGTCAGCACCATCACCGACCATGTGGCGCCATGGCGATCGGTGTACAAGATCCAGATGCTGACGCACGCAGATGTGACATTTGTCTTGTCGAACGGCGGGCACAACGCCGGGGTCGTCAATCCGCCAGGCCGATCCGGCCGCCACCATCAGATCGCGACGCATAAGGAAGAGGAGACATACGTGGATCCCGATGCATGGCAGAAGGCGGCCATGCGGCACGAGGGATCGTGGTGGCCCTGCTGGCGCGATTGGCTTGTCCGACAGTCATCGGAAAAGGTGGCCCCGCCTAAAATGGCCGGAGGCCGCACACCTCTGGGTGACGCGCCGGGAACCTACGTACTTGAGTCATAATTCTTACGGGCTTTAACAGGCTCATTCCGTCTGACGCTGACTGACCCGCGACTCATTTTTGATCCTGTCGCATCGGTAGAAAGCAAATCCGCTACCACTTCGAGATCCTGCGGGTCGCCGATCTCGATCAAAGGTGCGCCCGGCAAGACCACAGCTTCACTTTCCTGAACGATCTTCAGCACAACGCCAGTGACGGGAGCGCGGAGCTGAATGCAGCAATCGGAACTCGACTCCGGTGCAGCAGTCAGCGGATTGATCAGACGCGCCGCGACACTCGCCCGTTCACTGCGCCGCACATCGTGTTGCGCCTTTGCACTGGCTAAAGCCGCCTCGTTCGTCACCACGTCGAGACGCGCCTTTTCCAGACTCCTTTCAGGAATCGAACTCGTGCGTGCCAGCGCTTCCGATCGACGGAGTTCGCTGCGCGAGAACTCGAGCGCGGCTTCGATGCGTCGGACCTCGGCCTCTGCGAGCGTGACCGACGCATCCGCCGCGGTCAGCATCGCCTGCAATTCTTCGCGCGAACGCTTTTGCGCCCCGGGCGCACATGCACGGGGGCAATGCTGAGCAGAGCAGCCTGCGCTGGCCTCATAAAGAAACTGACGTTATACCTGCGTCTGCCGCAGGACGCGGGCCAGTTCCGCGGCAATGGATACGGCCGCCGGCGTATCCGAATGGACGCAGACAGTCGTCGCCTTCACGGGAATGTCCTTGCCGGCGGTATTAGTGACGACGTTTTCCTTAATCACGCGCAGGACGCGCGCGGCCGCTTTGGCCGGATCTACAGCATCGTGCACGCGGCTGAGGATTAAACTGCCATCGCCGTCGTATTCGAGGTCCGCATAGAATTCCGGAACGAATTCGATGCCTTTGTTTGTGTAAGCCGTTTCGTGCGCGGTGAAGGCCATTCCGAGAATGGCCACACCGAACGGCAATACTGCATCGGCAATGGCCGAAGCGATCTTTTTATCGCGGGCCGCCATGCCATAGAGCGCCCCGTGCGGTTTGACGTGGTTGAGCGGCATGCCCTCGGCATCGAGAAACGCCTTCAGGGCACCGACCTGATATGTCACCAGATCCGCCACTTCCGCCGGCGAAATCACCATGGCCCTGCGACCAAAGCCCTGGAGATCCGGCAACGATGGATGCGCCCCGACCTTGACCGAATGCTGCTTCGCAAGACGCACCGTCGCGCGCATGGTCGGCGGGTCGGACGCGTGAAAGCCGCAGGCAACGTTGGCCAAATCGATGTGCGGCATCATCGCCGCGTCGTCACCGATGCGGTACAGGCCAAAACCTTCGCCCATGTCGCAATTGATCGTCAGTCGCATGTCCCGACTTTACGCCCCACCTTGATGCGTTTTCATCAAATTCTTCGGTGGGTAACGCGGAATTTTCTTGAAGGCCCCTGTGTAAGACCTTGATTTCATGCAGGATGGTGAAGGCGTTTGGTTGGTCCAGACATGGGGGCATCCATGAAGAGAATTATCGTATTACTTGTTTTCTCGGCCTTTATCGCTGTACCGGCCACGGCCTCGGCCAAGCAGAAATCGAAGCAGCCGACTGAAGCCGAAGAAATTGCCAAGCAGCACGACAACACACTCCGCGCCCTGCGCGACGGTCTGCCGTTGATCCTGCCTTCCTGGTCCCTTCCCGTCTATTTCGGAATGCACATGGACGAGAAGGACAAGAAGAAGCCTGAAAAGACCGCGACGAAAAAGAAATAACCGACACCGGAACTCCAGCTCGGTCTTTTGGCATTCTCCGATCAAAGGGCGGCGATTGGTAACGCCGACAACACCATCACCACGCCCAAATCGAGAAGCTAGCTACTGAGCCTCTGCACCAAGGCGGCCACGCCGACAATGGCGAGCAAAAAGACCGCCACGCTCAACACGCCAACGCGTGGTGAGCTACTATAGAAAAGTATTAGCGCGACAACGCCGACGATTACGGCAATGGTCATGATCGATGGACCGGTATAGCTGCCAAACTCGTCGATGCGGTCGCCGCTGTCTTTGTTTCGTTTGTTCCTCATTGGCCGCCTGCCTGCCCCGTCGTTCGGCGATTTGATTGGTGCGGACGGAGGGACTCGAACCCTCACGGGAAATCTCCCAAGGGATTTTAAGTCCCTTGCGTCTACCATTCCGCCACGTCCGCGTGGCAAATCTCAACTCACCCGCCGGCGCGCGGCGGATGGGCCAACGCGGCGGCGCGTCACGCTAATTCGATAAGATGTGTCCCCAGGACGACTGCCAGTCCTTGCCACCGGCATCGGTCACCTTGCCGTCCTTTTCGAAAAACCTGTTAGGCACCTGGAAAATCGCAATCATCGTGCCGCCCTTGGGGCACCAGGCGACGTGCCGGCTGCCCGCCGGACGCCAAACGAATTCGCCGGGGCCGACTTCGAGGCCGGTATCAGGCCCTTCCTTGTCGACCAGCGAGCCTTCGAGCACGTAAGTCTGCTCGATGAGCACGTGCTCATGATCCGGCAAGGTCGCGCCGGGCTCCATCTTGATCAGCACAGTCGCAAGTCCGCTCTTGGGATCGAAAAGCAATGTCTTGGTCTGGCAACCGGGAAAACGCATCTTCTCCCACGGCAGATCCTGAGGGCGCACGTGATGCGACCGATTGTCGTCGACCGGCTTGGCATCCTGCGTATTCGGCTTGACGTTCATTGCTGTCCTCCCCTGCGGGGCCGTTTCTGCCGACAATGATACACGAAAAGCCGGCTTAGTTGTTCAATTTGATATTTGCCTGTTCAACGATCTTGCCGAATTTGGCGCGCTCGGCGTCGACGAAAACCTTGAACTCCGCAACTTTCATTGGCTTCGGCACGATACCCTGCGGCAGCAGCTTGCCGGCGATTGCAGGGTCCTGGAGGGCTGTATTGATAATACCATTCAGGCGCTCGATGATTTCCGGCGGCGTTCCAGCTGTTCCGAAGAGAGCGAACCAGTTGAGAAGTTCATAAGCCGCAAGCCCGGGCGCTCCCTCGCTCAGCGGCGCCACGTCGGGCAATTGCGGCATT
>Ga0207428_10000805_pt1 | contig 35429 bp, 30 predicted proteins | sample RhiMethybrSRZTD1_FD_187600 | JGI IMG/M metagenome (GOLD analysis project Ga0207428, IMG submission 187600) | Populus rhizosphere microbial communities from Tennessee, USA - Rhizosphere MetaG P. TD hybrid SRZTD1 (SPAdes) (version 3) | ecosystem: Host-associated > Plants > Roots > Rhizosphere >...
ATCGGGAACAGCACCATCAGCGGAACCGTCAAGCTCGAAGGCACGCCGCCCGAAGCTCGAGTGATCCGAATGGGGTCCGATCCGCTGTGTATGCCGGAAGGGCAGTCTTTGTCAGAAGTGGTTGTCGTCGGACCGGGTAACGGGTTGCAGAACGTCTTCGTCTACGTCAAGGACGGCCTGGGAGACCGCAAATTCCCGGCTCCGTCGACGCCGGTCGAGCTCGATCAGAAAGGCTGCAAGTACGTGCCGCACGTCTTTGGCGCGCAGGTCGGTCAGCCGGTGAAAATCGTCAACAGCGACCCGACCCTCCACAACATCCATGCCCTGCCGAAGGACAACACGGAGTTCAATTTCGGCCAGCCGCTGAAGGGGATGGAAACGACGAGGATGTTCGACAAGCCCGAGGTCATGGTGCGGTTCAAGTGTGATGTTCACGGCTGGATGGCGGCCTGGGGCGGCATCGTCGCGCATCCGTTCTTCGCCGTGACGAAGCCCGACGGCAGCTTCGAGATCAAAGGGCTGCCCGCAGGAACGTTCACCATCGAAACGTGGCACGAGCAGTTCGGTCTCCAGACTCAAACCGTGACCGTGGACGGCACGTCGCCTGGGACCGCGGCCTTCTCGTACAAGGCCAGCTAGCGCTCTTCAATACACCGCGGGCGCGTGCGCTCGCGGTGCTCGCCCGCCCAATTCCCGTTCAACGGCCTCCTGCATCTCGAGCGCGGCTTCGGTCTCGAAGCCGCGATGACGGCCGTCGTCGAAGGACTGGAAACCGGCGTCCTCATAGAACAACTCCATCGCTTCGACATCCTGAATCTCGGGCCGGTCAGCGATTTCGAGCGCGTGCTGCAGCTCGTGTGCGAGCAGCGCGATTTGGCGACGTGGCGGCAACATCACGTTGATGTCCACGCGCACGTAACGAACGTCGTTGACGCTCGTCACGAACGTCAGTTGCGCGCCGAGGCGCTCGGGCATCCGCATGTCGCCGTCGACGAACACGAGAATCGATGAGGCCTCGACTTTGTCGACCTGGGCGCGAAGCGTTGGCGATTGCGTGAGACCGTGATCGAACAACGATTTCAGGCGCGCATCGAGCACGCGGACGCGTGGGGTCGTTTCCGCCGAAGCCCCGTATGGAAGGACGAATGTCAGCAGGAGGACGAGAGACGAACGTGGAATCATTCTTTCAGTGTATCGGCGCAGCACGCCAGATCCCTACTGAACACGTCATTACTTCCAAGTCAGCGCCGGATTCAGGGTCGTGTCGAGGTGTGAAGCGTGACGATGGCGTTAAGGTGACGAGGCCGCACCCTCGGGACCTTCGCGCCTGTGGTCTGGTGTATATTGCTCGACGCCTTTTGAGGTCGCTGGCACACCTTTCGATCGAGGAGTTGAGTCCCATGCGTTTGTCTCCGTATCGCGTTGCCCTGGGTTCGGCGTGCCTGCTATTGGCCGCCGCGTTTGCCGGGTGTGGCCAACCTGCCAGCGCGCCCGCGCCCGCAGCGGCGCCCGCGGCTCCTGTCGAATCACAGATCGACCGCGGTCATCGGCTGATCATTGGCGGTGGGTGCCATGACTGCCACACGCCGAAGAAGATCGGCCCGAACGGTCCCGAGGCCAACATGGATCGCATGCTGTCCGGTCACCCCGAGAGCGAGGGTGTGCCGCCGCCATTCAAGCCAATCAAGGGCAGCCCTTATGTCATCCACATCAACGGTCACCTGACGGCGTGGAGCGGCGACTGGGGTGTGTCGTTTGCCGCAAATTTGACGCCGGACATGAACACCGGCCTCGGCATCTGGACGGAGGACATGTTCGTCCAGGCGCTCAAGCAAGGGAAGCACATGGGCAAGAGCCGTCCGATTCTGCCGCCGATGCCGTGGAACTGGTACGGTCAGCTTCCCGAAGACGATCTCAAAGCGATGTTCGCGTACCTGAGATCGATCCCGGCAATCTCCAACCATGTGCCCATGCCGCTCACACCCGACGGCAAGCCGATCGAGGCGCCCTAGTGCACTTTTTCAGCAGCTTCGACCCGGGGGCTCTTGGCCACCATCCGTCATACGAGGGGCACAGCGAAGGCTATGTTCATGAGTCGCTGGTGGCCCGCGAGGAAGGATCCGTCCACACCGGCCTGAGCGTGAACGAGCTCGCACCGGGAGGGCGCATCGACCCTCACGTGCACTCCTTCGAAGAGAGCTTCTATCTCCTGAGCGGAGAAGCTCTCGTCACGATCAACGGTAGCGGCTATCACCTCGTGACAGGTGATTACGCGGTGGTCAAAGTGGGGACTCCGCACGCCTGGCGCACCATGGGAACGGCGCCGGTGCGCTGGCTGCAGATGGCCGCGCCCCAGCCCAAGCCGATCGGCGCCGAGCGCGATACGTTCTTCCTCAAGGATCGATCATTTCCCGCGAGCGCCCCGCACCTGGATCTCAAGGATCTCAAAGGCAACCTGCTCGGCCATTTCGACGCGGGCCAGATTCCGCCGGTGTCGCTGCGCCCGCCATCGTTGACCGGCCTCGAGGGTGTCTTCCTCAAATGGCTCATCGATGAAGAGTTCGGCGCACGTCACCATCGGCTGCTGTTTATCGAGTATCAACCGGGCGTCCGTCTCGGCCTGCATGACCACACGTTCGAGGAGTCGTACTTCATCCTCAGTGGCGAAGTCGAAGGTACGATGGACGGCAGGACCTATATCGGTAAACCCGGTGACGTCTTCTGGACTGGCGTTGGCTGCGTGCACGGGTTCGCCAACATCGGCAATCAGCCGGTGACCTGGCTGGAGACGTTCGCGCCGCAGCCGCCGAAAGAGAACGTCTTCCGCTTCATGGCGGAGTGGGAAAAACGCGCGAAGGAATTGGAGGGCTGACCATGGCGGCTGAGACTGCACCGCGCACGCGCCCGTACACCGGCGCCGAGTATCTCGAGAGTCTTCGCGACGGCCGCGAGATCTGGATCTACGGCGAGCGCGTCAAGGACGTCACGACCCATCCCGCGTTCCGCAACACGGCGCGGATGATCGCCCGCCTCTATGACGCGCTTCATGATCCCGCCAGGCAATCGGTGCTGACGACGCCCACCGATACGGGGACGGGCGGTTTCACGCACAGGTTCTACAAGGCTTCGCGCAACGCCGAGGAACTCGTCGCCGCGCGCGACGCGATCGCCGAATGGGCGCGCATCACGTATGGCTGGATAGGCCGCAGCCCTGACTACAAGGCCGCGTTCCTCGCCACGCTCGGCGCCAACGCTGCGTATTACGCCCCCTACGACGAGAACGCGCGCCGCTGGTACAAGAAGGTCAACGACGAGGTGTCCTTCGTCAATCACGCGATCGTGAACCCGCCTGTCGATCGAGACAAGCCGCTCGACGAAGTGAAAGACGTGTACATGCATGTCGAGGAAGAGACCGACGCGGGCCTCGTCGTGAGCGGCGCCAAAGTGGTCGCGACCACATCGACGCTCACGCACTTCAACTTCATCGCCAATAACGGCGCCCTGCCCATCAAGACCAAGCCGTTCGCCTTCGTCTGCATGGTGCCGACCGATGCCAAGGGCGTAAAGCTGTTCTGCCGTCCATCCTACGAGATGACGGCAGCCGTGATGGGGACGCCGTTCGATTACCCGCTCTCGAGCCGGATGGACGAGAACGACTCGATTCTGGTCTTCGACAAGGTGCTCGTGCCGTGGGAGAACGTCTTCGCGTACGGCGACATCGAGAAGGTCAACAACTTCTTCCCACGGTCGGGATTCCTGCCGCGGTTCATGTTCCAGGGCTGCACGCGCCTTGCGGTCAAGATGGACTTCCTGGCCGGCTTGCTGCTGAAAGCCGTCGAGGCGACCGGCGCCAAGGACTTCCGCGGGGTCCAGGCTCAGGTCGGTGAAGTGCTGGCGTGGCGCAACCTGTTCTGGGGGCTCACCGACGCGATGGCGCGGACGACGACCCCGTGGACGGAAGGGTACGTCCTGCCGAATCTCGACTACGGGCTGGCGTATCGCGTCATGGCAAGCCTCGCCTACCCGAAGATCAAGGAGATCATCGAGAACTCGCTCGCCAGCGCCCTCATCTATCTGCCGTCGAGCGCCCTCGACTTCAAGGTCCCGGAGCTGCGACCGTATCTCGATCAGTTCGTGCGTGGATCCAACGGCTACTCGGCGGAAGATCGCGTCAAACTGATGAAGCTGATGTGGGACGCGATCGGGAGCGAGTTCGGCGGACGCCACGAGCTCTACGAACGTAACTACTTTGGCAACCACGAGAGCATCCGGTTCGAAACGCTTCTCGTCGCCGATGTCACCGGCGCGACGAAACGTTACAAGGGTTTTGCCGAACAGTGCATGGCCGAGTACAACCTGGATGGATGGATAGCGCCCGATCTCGTCAAGGCGGACGACGTCAGCGCGATCGTCAAGAAGATCGGGACGCAGGCGTAGCGTCCGGCGTCTGCCGGACCCGAATGAGATGTCGATCGACCCGCGGACATTCCGGCAGACTGTCGGCCAGTTCGTGACTGGCGTGACGGTCATCGCGATGGAGGTCGAAGGGTCGATTCGCGCGCTGACGGCCAACTCGTTCACCTCGCTCTCGCTCAACCCGCCGCTCGTGCTCTTCTGCCTCGGCAAGGGCACCAGGGCGGGGCAACTGATTCAGGACGTCACCGAGTTCTCCGTCAACATCCTGAGCCAGGACCAGCAGCCGCTCTCGTCGTACTTTTCGGGCGCCTGGAAGGGAGAGACTCCTCCCCCGTTTTCATTCACACGCTCGGAAGGCGGGCCGCGTCTCGATGGCGCCGTCGCAGCCCTCGGCTGTCGTGTCGACGCTGTACACGAAGGTGGCGATCATTGGATCGTTGTGGGACTGGTCGTCTCCCTTCATCGCAGCGAGCTGCCGCGCCCTCCGCTCGTGTTCTTCGGTGGGCGCTACTCGTCGCTGGCCGGCGAGGAGACCTCATCGGAAGAGGCGGGGCTGCTGATCGCGTGGACCGAGCCTGGAAAGTAAGAAGGTTAAAGTTCAAAGTAGGGAAGTAAGTTGGAAGTGGAGCTGAGGCATGTTGGAAGGAGTTGATCGTCTTGTCGATCTCGTTGGGACGCGGTCCGCAGGTTTGACCGGCGCGCCCGATGCGCAGATCGCCGAATGGACAGCCCGGTGCGATGCGGAGTCACTGGCCAGAACGGATGGTCACTTCGCAGCGGTTGGTCGCGACGGCAGGACAGTACGGCTCGCGCGGACGATCGGGATCCCGCTTCGCTACTTCGTGGCGAAGATGTATCACGGTCCCTTCCTGGTCGTTGCCCATCGCATGGATCAGATCTTCTCGTGGTGTCAGGAGCAGCGCATCGCCTGGCAGTTCGAGCCGGCCTACACCCGCATGGTTCCCGCCCACTACATCGTCGAGCTCGATCAGGTGGGATGCCCCGACCCGTCGCCGCGGTATCGGCGCTTCTTCGATCCGCTGGTCGGACAAGGTTCAACGGATCTAAACGAGGCAGGCGCCGCTTACATTGCCGGCGCGCTCGGGGTGTTGAAGCGCTGGATCGCCGTAGTGCCTGCGGACGAGCCGATTGCCGTCGCGTTCTCGGGCGGCATCGACAGCACGGCGACGCTGATCCTCGCCAGGCACGCGTGCGCAGAGCTCGGTCGCGACCCCGATCGCGTCAGGGCGTTCAGTCTCGATTTCGGTGGTGGCGAGGATGCGGCGCAGGCGGCGCGCGCGGCCCACGAGCTTGGTCTCGCCGCGAGTTGGGAGCGCATCGATGCCGCTCCCGACAGCTACGACCTCGAGGCCGCCATCCGTCTCATCGAGGATTACCAGCCACTGGACGTGGAGTGCGCCGCGACAGCGTTGTGCCTGCTGCGGGGAATCCGCGAGCGATACCGCGATCTCAAGTTCCTGATCGACGGTGACGGCGGCGACGAGAACCTGAAGTCGTATCCGCTGGAGGACTCTGATCTGACGCTGTCGAGCGTCCTGCGAAATCCGCTCCTGTATCAGGAGGGCTGGGGTGTCGACGCGATCAAGCACAGCCTCGCCTATTCAGGGGGACTGTCCCGCAGCTACGTGCGCACCTACGCGCCTGCCGCGGCACTCGGCTTCGACGCGTTTTCGCCATTCACCGTCCGCTCTGTCATTGCGTCGGCCGTCGCAATTCCCTTTGAGCAGGTGCTCGATGGCCGCGCGGAGCGTTTGCAGACACTGAAGCGCGACGTTGTGTGCGCTGGAATCAGGGCGGTCACCGGCATTGACATGCCGGCCAACCCGAAGCGCCGCTTTCAGGACGGCGCCGCTGCCACGCCGCGCGCGCGGGTCAGCAAAGCGTCGTGCCGCCGCACCTTCAGCCGCATCTGGCAGGAGAGGCTGCGGGACGCCGAGGCGCTGGAACGGAGATCGGGGAATGAAGCCTCTGTTCCTGCGCGATGATTTTGTTCTCCAGCACCGACCAGCCAAGCATCCGCTCGATCCGTATCGCGCGTACGCATCGATGTGGGAAGAAGAGCGCGATTCGCGAGGCACGCTCGCTCCGACGGCAGTCGTCTTCCTGACCAACCGCGAGTGCCCGTTCCGATGCGTGATGTGCGACCTGTGGGTCCACACCCTCGACGAGACGGTGCCACGCGGCGCAATCGCGCATCAGATTCGGGCGGCGGTCGCGGAGCTGCCACCGGCGCGACAGATCAAGCTGTACAACGCAGGCAGTTTCTTCGACCCCGGCGCAATCCCTCCCGACGATGACGAACAGATTGTCCAGGCCGTGGCCGGGTTCGATCGTGTGATCGTCGAGTCACACCCATCGTTCCTGACCGGCGTACACGGAGAGCGCTGTCTACGCCTTCGCGATGCGATCGCGGGTCAGCTCGAAGTCGCTATCGGGCTGGAGACCGCGCATCCCGGCGTGCTCGCCCGGCTGAACAAGAAGATGACGATTGACGCGTTCAGACGCGCCGCCGGTTTTCTCAGAGAGCACGACATCGCGCTGCGTGTGTTCGTGCTGCTCAGTCCGCCGTTCATGGCGGCAGATGAGGCGATCGACTGGGCGTGCCGCTCGATCGATCTGGCGCAGGACTGCAGAGCGACGGCATGCACCGTCATCCCGACACGTGGTGGCAACGGCGCGATGGAGGCAATCGGCGATCTGTTCGCGCCGCCGCGATTGCCGGCGCTCGAGGCCGTGATCGAGTACGGGTTGTCGCGTGCCGGCGTGCGCGTGTTCGCTGATTTGTGGGATATCAAGCGCTTGTTCGATTGCGACTGCTCGCGTAAGCGGGCGGAACGCCTGCGAACGATGAACCGCGACCAGATCGCTCCGGCGCCGGTAATCTGCAGGCAACCCTCTTGCGCTATGGGGCGATGATGCGAACGGTGGGGAAGTAGTCGCGGTAGCGTCGCGCGTCGCGAGTCAGAAGGGTGAGCCCGGAAAGGGCGGCATGCGCGCCGATGTAGAAGTCCGGCATCGGCGAGCGACGGTTGCCGCCGCGACGCTTGTATTTCATGAAACACTGGCCCGCCAGAAACGCCGCTTCGAACGGCAGCGGCACGCGGCGGTAGTAGTTCACAGGCAGCGCGTCGTCCAGTTCCTCAATCCGTTCGAATCGGGCAGACACCTCCGCGTAGATGATCGGATTGATCACCAGCATGCCGGAGTTGGCCGATTCGGCCAGTTGCGTCGAAGACCAGTTCAGCCACTCATCGTCCTCAGTGAGGATGTCGAGAATGACGTTGCTGTCGACTAGGGTGTCGCTCACCTCAGCCCCGGGTCAGCTTCATGATTTCTTCAGTGGTGATTCGGCGCGTGCCACGCCCCCGCATATGCTCGATCAGGGCGCGGCCGCGATCGCGCACGCTCGGCGCGACGGCGCGCTTGATCCGGACAGCGTCCCGATCCAGTTCGAATTCAACCTCGGTATCAGGCAGAAGACCGAGCTTCCGTCGTATCGGGAGAGGAATTGTGACCTGGCCTTTGCTGGTGATTCGCAAGTCGTACTCCTACTAGTAAGAGTATTACCAAGACGCTGCGTGGGTCAACGTCAGAGAATGCTCCGACGCCGCGAACGCAGTACTGTCAACCCCATCAGGCATGAGCACTATCCGAACACGAGAAGATAGAAGCGTGCACGACGGTGTGTTCGATCTCGCGATCGTGGGGTCCGGATTCGGCGGTTCGCTGCTCGCGATGATCGCGAGAGGCCTGGGACTGCGAGTGATGCTGCTCGAGCGCGGACGACATCCGCGGTTCGCAATCGGCGAGTCGGCGTCGCCGCTTGCCGGAATCCTGATCGAGCAGCTCGCAGATCGCTACAACCTGCCGCGGGTCCGGCCGCTTTCTGCATTTGGTACGTGGCAGCGGACGTACCCCGATCTCGTCTGCGGATTGAAGCGGGGATTTACCTACTTCAAGCACGAGACCGGGCGCTCGTACACGGCGGACCAGGAGCGGACGAATCAGCTGCTTGTCGCAGCCAGCCCGAGCGACGAACTATCCGACACACACTGGCTGCGCAGTGACGTCGATCACTTCCTGGTGAACGAGGCGATTGCGCTCGGCGTCGACTATCACGACCTCGTCGAGCCCGACGGCATCGAATGGCAACCATCAGGGGAACCACTGCTGAAAGGAACTCGACAGGGGCAGACCTTTCGCGTGCGCGCGCAGTTCGTCGTGGACGCATCGGGGCCGCGGGGATTTCTGGGCAAAGCTCTTGGTATTGCAGATCGCGGGTTCGCCGCCTATCCACGAACGCAGGCTCTCTTCTCGCACTTTACAGATGTCGCACGCTGCGACGAGATGCAGGACTACGATCCCGTATCCGACGGGTCCCGAGTTCCGAGTCCCGAGTCCCGACTCCCGACTCCGTACCCCATCGACGACGCAGCCTTGCATCACGTGTTCGACGGCGGCTGGATGTGGGTGCTGCGATTTGCGAACGGCGTGACCAGCGCGGGGTTTGCCGTCGAGGACTGGCTTGCTGACGATGTGAAACTGGCTGAAGGCGAGCCGGCATGGCACCGGTTGCTGGCGCGATATCCGTCCATTCGGGCACAGTTCGCTGGCGCGCGTCCGATCAGGTCGTTTGCGTGGATGCCCAGGCTCGCCTATCGAGCCGCACAAGCGGCCGGCGAGCGATGGGCGATGCTGCCGTCGGCGGCGGCGTTCATCGACCCGTTGTTTTCGACCGGCATTCCGCTGACGCTGCTCGGGATCGAACGGCTTGCGCGAATCCTGGAGGGGGGCGTGGACCAGGCGGGCCGGAAGGCCCGCCTCTACACTGCCAGTAGCGGCGGGTCTTCAGACCCGCCGTCGTATAACGACGCCACGTTGGCAGACGCTGATCGGACAGCGCAATTCATCGCAGGCAGCTACGCGGGGTTCCAGCGGTTCCCGCTGTTTACGTCGTACTCGATGTTCTACTTTGCGGCTGCAAGTTACAGCGAGATGGCGCGCCGACTGGACTCACCGAAGACGCCGCGCGGTTTTCTCTGCGGCGACAGCGACCGATTCACGGGCGCGATGGCGCGACTGTCGCCGGCCATCGCGAGTCGCGCTTCAGGCGGCGGTTACGACAGCGAGGTGGCCGCAGCGATCGCTGATTGGAACGTTGCAGGGCTCTGCGATCCAGAAAAGAGGAACTGGTACGACGTCGATCTCGACGACACAATCCGCGGCGCGGGGAAACTCGGGCTCACCCGGAAGCAGGTGCGCGATCGCCTCGGTCCTGTAACGTGTGCGTTCTAACCAATCACGAGTCCCGAGTCCCGGATCCCGAGTCCCGAGTCCCGAGCTCAGCTCTTCTTCACCGCCATCTGCTCGCGGATGAGAGACGCCATTCCCGCGGCCGCCGGAGTCATGTAGCGGCTTCGAGACGAAATCAATCCCACTGTCACCGAGAGTGACGGTTCGATCAGCAGCGCCGAATGGCATCCCTCGCCCCACTGAATTTCCGGAATGCAGCCCGAGGGGAGAATGCCGATCCCGACGCCGGCAAACACGTGATGCAGGATGCTCAGCAGGCGATCGACCGTGACGCTGTAGTGCAGCCCGAATCCCGCTGACATGGCTGCCGCGTCGACGAGGCGGCGCAAGTAGGTGTCGTTGGGCGCCGACACGAGAGGTTCGTCCCTCAACTCCGCCAGCCGTACCTTCGGTTTCTTCTTGAGCGCCAGCGGGTGAGATGAGGGAATCAACACGTAGAGCGGCTCTTTCTTGAGGACGGTCGCTTCGAGCAGATCGGGGAGCGCATTCACGTAGCCGATCCCGAAGTCGGCGGCGCCGTTGCGCACGTCCTCGACGATCTCGGACTGCCGGCCCTCCCGGATGCGGACCTCGATGAGCGGCCTCGTCTCGCGATACCGTCGCACCAGCTTCGGCAGAGGATTGACGGCAAACGCTGAGTACGTCGTGAGCGTTATTCGTCCGCGCTGTTCGTTGGTCACCTCGCTCAGGTTGCGAACGGTCAGGTGCAGCTCGTTCAACATCCGCTCGGCCACGGCAACGAATTCCCGCCCGGCCGCCGTAATCTCAACACGACGCGTGTTGCGCGCGAACAACGTCACGCCCAGCACGCGCTCGACGCGCTTGATCGTTCGCGTGAGTGCCGGCTGCGAGGTTTTCAGATACGCCGCCGCTGCCACGAAGCTGCCATATTCAGCCAGTGCCATGACGGTCAGCAGTTCCCTGGCACGAATGTCCGGTACGTCGGAGGGGTGCATACGCTAGGGTGATATCGATTTATTCGAGATACGCAATTCTAGCCATAGTCGGGTCGCATGTAGAATAGGCAGTTGGAAACGACACCGGGTGTGATTTCAGAGAACCATACGAAATCACACCCGGTGTCCTTGCGGAGACCCCTATGAAACCATTGCGCCTCGTTGCGCTCGGCGCGTGGCTCCTTGCAGGCATCAGCGGCCCGGCCTTCGCCCAGGCCGGCGCCGATTTCTCCGGTGTCTGGCAGCCGCGTTACCACGAAGATCAACCGGACCGGATCCCCGGACCCGAACTAACCGACTATACCGGCCTGCCGATCAACGAGTCAGCCCGCCAGTACGCCAACAGCTGGGACCCGTCCCGTCTGACGCTCCCCGAAGAGCAGTGCCGTGTGCACGTCTCGCCATACATCTACCGCGGTCCGCTCAACCTGCGCATCTGGGAGGAGAAGGATCCCAAGACACAGGATCTGATTGCCATCAAACATTACAGCAGCACGTATGAACAGACCCGCACGATCTGGATGGATGGCCGTCCGCATCCCGGTCCCAACGCGCCGCACACCTGGATGGGATTTTCGACCGGCCGTTATGACGGCGACATGCTCATCGTCGAGACGACGCATCTCAAGAAAGGGTGGGTCCGTCGCAACGGCGTGCCGATGAGCGATCAGGCCAAAATGACGGAATACATGGTCCGCAACGGCGATGTGCTGACCCACATCTTCGTCCTCATCGACCCGGTCTACCTCACCGAACCGCTCGTGAAGAGCCAGGAGTTCGTCCGCAGCACCAGAGAGCTTCCCGCCGGCACGTGGCTGTGGGTCTGCGACCCTGTGCTCGAGATCCCCGACCGCCCGGAAGGTGAAGTGCCCGCGTACATCCCAGGCGAGCACCCGTTCAAGGACGAGTACGCCCGACGCCATCAGCTTCCCGAGATCGCCGTGCGCGGCGGGGCCGCGACGATGTACCCCGAGTTTCAGGAGGTCATGAAAAAAGCGACGATTCCTCCGCCGCTGCCGAAGCCGCAGCCAGGGGCGACGCGAGTCACAGGCGCGGGTCAGCAGCAGGGTCGGCAATGAAGGTCTGCGGTCGACGATGCCAAAAACTAATCGTAAGAACTACCCTTCATTGCCGGCAGTGTTGGCTTGCCCCGCGTCGCGGGGCTGGCCATCTCCAAGGGCCCAGCGTTACAACCTTGCTTCATTCGCCGCGACAGTGACCTTGGAGATGTCCAGGATGATGCCAATTCAGACAAGCATTCCGCGCAAGACTCGTGTGCTGTCCGTCGCCGCAGCACTCGCCGTCGGCGCCGCGCTGGCCGTCGGAACGGCGGTGGCACAGCAGAATCAGAATTTCGACAACGTGCAGATCGACACCGTCAAGGTGCGCGACAACGTCTACATGCTGGTCGGCGCCGGCGGCAACACGACGGTGTTCACCGGTTCCGATGGCATCATGGTGGTCGACACGCAGTTCGCTCCGCTCAGCACCAAGATTCTCACCGCCATCCGCGCGATCAGCGACGCACCCATCCGCTACGTCGTCAACACGCACATGCACGGCGATCACATCGGGGGCAACGAAGCCATTTCCAAGGCCGGCCATTTCCGCGCCGGCGGGAACGTCGTGGGCGATCTTGGCGCGGCGGCGACCGCGACGGCCGTCATCATCGCACATGAAAACGTGTTGAAGCGCCTGAGCGCTGACCCGGCACCCGGACAGGCGCCGGTGCCCTTTGCGGCATTGCCGACGGAAACCTTCATCACCAAGAAACGCGAGTTCCTCTTCAACGGCGAGGCCGTGCAGATCATCCATGAGCCCGACGCGCACACCGACGGCGACAGCGCGGTGTTCTTCCGGCGGTCAGATGTGCTCGCGACGGGTGATCTGTTCACCACGGTCATGTTTCCATTCATCGACGTCGCCAACGGCGGCACGATCGACGGTTACATCGACGCGTTGAACGCGCTGATGGATATCACCGTCGCCAGCAACGTCAACGAAGGCGGGACGATGATCATCCCGGGCCACGGGCGGCTTTCCGACGAACAGGATCTCGTCGAGTATCGCAACATGACGACCATCGTCCGCGACCGGATCAAGGAGTATGTCAAGCGGGGCATGACACTCGATCAGGTGAAGGCGGCGAAGCCGACGCTCGATTTCGATCCGCGCTACGGAACCGACACCGGCTTCTGGACCACCTCGATGTTTATCGAGACGATCTACAAGCAGATGGTCGAGAAGCATCCGCCGGCCAAGCCCGCGCAAAGCAAGAACCAGCAGAAGGGGAAATCAGAATGAGCGCGCGTACTCTGAGAACAGTGACGGCGCCTCTGATGACGGCGGTAGTGTTCGCGTTGATCTTCACGGTCGTGATCGAGCCGGAGGCGAGGCAGCGCGCCTCCGAGGCGTCTACTCCGGCAGGTCAGGAGCCGCCAGCCGTGCCTGGCGGCGGTGGTCGAGGCAGGGGCCGTGGGCCGACCGGGCCACCTCCGCCAGCGCGCCAGGGCGCGCCGGTGGATCTGACCGGAAACTGGGTCTCGATCGTGACCGAGGATTGGCAGTGGCGTATGCGCACGCCGCCCAAGGGTGACTACGCCAGCGTGCCGATGACACCGCAGGCGCGACAGCTGGCCGACACGTGGGACCCGTCGAAGGACGGCATGTGCGAGGCGTATGGCGTCGGCGGGATCATGCGCATGCCAGGACGGCTTCGTATCAGCTGGCAGGATGACAACACGCTGAAGATCGAAACCGACGCCGGACAACAGACGCGCCTGCTGCACTTTACTCCCCCGGGAGGCCAGCCTGAAACAGTGTCGGCCATTGCCGCGCAGCCGAGAACGCTGCAGGGCTACTCGGCCGCCGAGTGGGTTCGCAGCGGCGGTGCGTTCGACGCGTTCCTCGAGCGCGGGGCAGGCGCCGCTCCGCCGCGCTGGGGATCGCTGAAGGTCGTGACGACGAACATGCGGGCCGGGTGGCTGCGCCGCAACGGCGTGCCGTACAGCCAGGATGCGGTGATCACAGAGAACTTCACACGGTTCACCAACCCCGATGCCGGCGACTGGTTCGTGGTCACGACCACGGTCGAGGATCCGAAGAACCTGGCGCAGCCGTTCATCACGAGCTCGAATTTCAAGAAGGAAGCGGATGGGGCGAAGTGGAATCCGCAGCCTTGTAAAACGTCATAGGTCAAAAGGCAAAAGGCAAAAGTCAGGTCAAAGATTCGAGGTTCAAGGCCATGCGCAATTCAACGCTCTGCCTGATGTCATGCTTCGTGTTGTTCGTTGGACTGAGTTCGCTCTCTGCGCAGTCGGGTGCTGGGCGAAGCGGGTCGACGACGCGAAGTGGGTATTCGCCGTCGAAGACTCCTTGGGGTGAGCCGGATCTGCAGGGCGTCTATACGAACGCGGACGAGAACGGCACGCCGATGGAGCAGCCGCCGGATCTCGCGGGCAAGCGCCTCGAGGATTTCGGCGAGAAGGAGATGGCGGCGCTGCGCGCGGAGCGGCAGAAGCGCGCGCAGGCGGGTGCCCGCAGCATCGGTGGAAGCGCGGAAGAAGATACCGGCGCAGGCCCGTCGCATTGGTACGAGCACCTGACCGCCAACAACGCCCAGCCGTGGCTGGTGTTCGATCCGCCGAGTGGGAAGATTCCACCGATCACTGCGGCAGCACGGCAACGAGCTGGCGCGCGCCAGGCTGCCCGGAAGGGCCGCGGGCCGGCCGACTCGTACACCGATCGGAGCCTGTACGACCGATGCATCTCGCTCGGCGTGCCCGGTTCGATGACGCCGATGATTTACGGCAACGCCTACGACATCACGCAGAGTCCCGGGTACGTCGTCATCCGCTACGAGATGATCCATGAGGCGCGCGTCATCCCGGTTGATAACAGCCCGCATCTCCCCTCAACGATGAAGAACTACATGGGCGATGCGCGTGGGCGTTGGGAAGGAAATACGCTGGTGGTGGAGACCACTAACTTCCACCCGCTGATTGCGTTTCGCGGCGCCAGCGAGAAGCTCAAGGTGACCGAGCGCTTCACGCCGGTCAACGCCAGCACGCTGCGGTGGGAGATCCGCTTCGACGATCCCGATACGTGGGAGCAGTCGTGGGCGTACGCGATGCCGCTGAAGCGCGACGCCGAGCACTCGCCCTACGAGTACGCGTGTCACGAAGGCAATCGCGGCCTCGCGAATATCCTGAGCGCGGCTCGGGCGGAAGAGAAAAAGCAGTAGCGATCACGCAGTAGACTCTAGAGAATGCAGTCGACAATCCGATCGTTCGATCTCGCGCACCTCGGGCACCTGGAAATCCTCACACCCAAGCCGGACGAGAGCCTCAATTTCTTCGTCAACGTCATGGGAATGACCGAAACCGCACGCCGCGGCGAGTCGGTCTACCTGCGCGGGTGGGACGACTACGAGCATCACACGCTCAAGCTCACCGCTGCGAAGACAGCCGGGATGGGTCACTTCGCATTTCGGACGACCAGCGCCGAAGCGTTGCAGCGACGTGTGGCGATCATCGAACGAGGCGGAACCGGGAAGGGATGGACCGACGGTGACCTGGGCCACGGACCCGCGTATGCGTTCACCACCTCCGATGGTCACAACATGGAGCTGTACTGGGAGACGGAGTGGTACAAGGCTCCTCCCGAGTTGAAGCCGTCACTCAAGAATCAGGCGATGCGCTTCCCGGCCAGGGGAGCCAACGTCCGGCGTCTGGATCACCTGAACCTGCTGACGTCAGATGTCGCCGGCCTGCAGCGTTTTTTTGAAGACACGCTCGGCATGCGTACGACGGAGATGATCAAGCTCGATAGCGGTCAGCTTGCAGGCGTGTGGGTCACGAGCAACAACAAGACCTACGACGTGGCCTTCACCGCGGATCACTACGGCGTACGCGGCCGTTTCCATCATGCGACGTGGGCGGTTGATTCGAAGGACGAGGTCCTGCGGGCGGCTGACATCTGCCTCGAGCACGGGATCCACATCGAGACCGGCCCGCACAAACACGCGGTGCAGCAGACGTTCTTCCTGTACGTGTACGAGCCCGGTGGCAACCGCATCGAGTTCGACAGTGCGGGCGCTCGACTGATGCTCGCTCCCGATTGGCAGCCGGTGGTGTGGACCGAGGCCGAGCGAAAAAAGGGTCAGGCGTGGGGCCTGAAGACAGTGGAGACTTTCCACACCTACGGCACGCCGCCGGTTGAGAAATAGTTTGTGGCGCAGAGAGCCATCCCGTGCACGATGATGCGAGGCGGCACCTCGAAGGGCGCCTACTTCCTCGCATCTGATCTTCCGACTGACATCGCCGAACGCGACCGGATCCTGCTGTCGGCGATGGGCTCACCCGACCCTCGACAGATAGACGGCATTGGCGGCGCGGATCCGTTGACCAGCAAAGTCGCCGTGATCTCGCCATCGTCGCGCCCAGGCATCGACGTCGACTACCTGTTTCTTCAGGTCTGGGTCGATCGTCCCGAGGTCTCGGACAAGCAGAACTGCGGCAACATCCTCGCCGGCGTGGCGCCGTTTGCGATCGAGCGCGGCCTCGTGCGCGGGTGCGATCCCGTCACACAGGTGCGGATCTTCATGGTCAACACGTCGCAGACGGTCGTGGCCACGGTGCAGACGCCTGGAGGAAAACCGGAGTACCAGGGAAACGCGCGCATCGATGGCGTGCCGGGCACGGCGGCGCCGATTCCACTCAGCTTCTCAGACACCGCCGGATCGACGTGCGGCGCGTTGCTGCCGACTGGCCGCGCCGTTGACCTCGTAAACGGCATCGCGGTCACCTGCATCGACAACGGCATGCCGGTCGTCGTGATGCGCGCGTCAGACGTCGGTCGTACCGGCTACGAGACGCGCGATCAACTCGACAAAGACACCGAGCTCAAGGCGCGGATCGAGGCCATCCGTCTCGCGGTCGGTCCGATGATGAACCTTGGCGACGTGAAGGATCAGACGGTCCCGAAGATGATCCTGCTGGCGCCGCCGCGCGAGAGCGGTGTGGTCTCGACGCGGTCTTTCATCCCGCACCGCGCCCACGCCACGATCGGTGTCTTCGCCGCCGTCAGCGTCGCAACCGCTTGCCTGCTTCCCGACAGTCCCGCCCATTCGCTTGCTCGCATTCCCGATGGGACGACGAAGCTGATGCTCGTCGAACATCCGACCGGCGCCAGCCCGGTGTCGCTCACCACAGACGTCCACGACGGCAAGACGGTCGTCACCGAGGCGGCCATCATCAGCACGGCGCGCGCGCTCTTCGAGGGAAGAGTCCTGGTTCCGTAGCCTCGAAGGCTACACGGCAGGTCTTCGTCATCGCCGTGCTCACGGATCAGGGGCAGGTGTCTGCCGTGTTTCCCTGAAACACGTTCTCCGTCAACGTGTTTCCGGCCAGCGGTCCTTTGAGCCCGCATGTATTCAGGGCGAGCGTGTTCTCGCGCAGGGTATTGCCGGTGGACGATCCGGTAGGAGTGATCAGGAACTCGATACCCGCTGGATTCGATATCGCGATGTTCTCCGCGAGAAGGTTCCCGGTGGCGATCACATTCACGCGAATGGCAGCCAAAAGATTGGAGGAGAGCGTGTTCTCCTTCACGGTCGCGCCGCTGGTACCAAACAACAGGATGCCAACCCGGTTTCCCGTGAATGTGTTCTCCTTGATCTGGTTCGCGCTCGTGTTGCTTCGGAGCATGATTCCCCGTGCCAGGTTGCCCTCGAAGTAGTTCTCCTTGACAGTATTCCCGACACTTCCGGCCTGGAGATCGACTCCATCACCGCCGTTGTCGACGATTCGATTGTCCTTGATGACCACCGTCGTGGAGTTCATGACGAGTACGCCGGTCGTGAAATTGCGTACTGTGCCGCCGCTTATCGACACTCCGGTTCGCCCGATCACTGTAATACCTACTCCGCTTCCCGAGCCTGAAATGGTGTAACCGTTCAAATGGAGCTTGATTCCGTCGGCGCCAACAGTCAGGCCGTTACCGGCGCACGACAGGTCCTGTTCGAGCTTGAGATCTGTTGTGATCGTCGCTCCACACAGGTCGTCCGCTGCCATATTCGCGGCGCCAGCCGTGACGACTGCCGCCGCGATCACACACGTTCGTCCAAAACCCCTGAGTCCTCGATTGCCACCGCGCTTCATCGCACCCTCCTTGCCGAATTCCGGAGTAAGGAAGTAGCGCGCGCGGCCTGCAGGAGTCCTTGCAGAAACCTTCGAAAAAGCTCCAAAATCTCCCTGACATCCCATAGCGTGCGGTGGCGACATGCAGGGCGACCTCCAACCTGCTTACGAGTTCGGCGCCTTTTGCCTCGACGTGGCGGAGCAGCGGTTGCTCTGTGCCGGTCGTCCTCTGCCCCTGACACCAAAGGTGTTCGACGTCCTGCGCGTTCTCGTTCAGAACCACGGACATCTGGTCGAGAAGGAGCGTCTACTTGCCGAAGTGTGGCCAGACAGTTTCGTCGAGGAAGGCGCGCTCAGTCGCAGCATCTCCATCCTCAGGAAGACCCTGGGCGAAAGCGATTCGGGTCAGAAATTCATCGAGACGGTGCCCAAGCGCGGGTATCGCTTTGTCGCGGTGGTTGTGGAGCGCGCGGCAAATGGTGACGGCGGATTCGACAGGGCGGCACCAGAGTCTGACGTTGCCGTCATCCCGCTTGTTTCGGTAGAGCAGATCTCACCAAAGCGTGCGTGGGAACGTGTCGGCGTACTGGTTGGCGCCGGCGTCGCTGGACTGCTCGTTGCAGGTGCCATCCTGTCAACGACGCTCCATCCGGTCACGCGCCCAACGCCGGACGCGCCGTTGACGGCTCCCCTGCATCGGCAGGTCACTTTCACAGGAAAAGAACGGGCTCCCACAATCTCACCGGACGGCAAACGCATTGCCTTTGTGTCGGTGGACAGACCAGAAAAGAAGCTGGTCGTACAGCAATTGGCTGGAGGACCACCTCTCACCATCTTCACGGCGCCGGAGATCGGGTATCTGCGCTGGTCACCTGACGGCGCCGACCTGATCGTGTGGGCACGAGGCGCGGGGAAGAATGGCGTGTACGTCATCCCACAGTTGGGAGGGATTCCGCGGCCGATCGCCGGTGGTCAGTTCATCGCGTGCTGGTCACCGGACGGCTCCACGATCGCCGTCGCGACCTACATGGGGAAGATCTGGCTCTTCGACCGGTCGGGCCGCCGGCAAAGAACGCTGTCGCTTCGAGACGTCAACTGGTCGATATGGGACATCGACTGGTCCGTGAAGGGTGTATTGACCTTCGTCAGCAGCGATCCCAAGGGACACTACACCGTCTGGACGGTGAAGCCGGACGGCAACGAACAGCGGCGCATCGTCGATACGGATGCCGAGATCCCGTCGGTGCGCTGGGCTCCGAGCGGAGATGCTGTCTACTATTTTCGAAGACTCAACCAGACGTTCTCGCTCTTCAAGATAGGAGTCCCACCGCACACGAACCCGGCGATTCCCAAGGCCCTTGTCGCCGGAATCGAGATCGATCGATTGTTCGCGCTGTCTGCAGACGCGAAACGACTCGTGTACGCGCGCGCCCCGTACTACTCGAATTTGTGGGTGGTCGACGCGAACGGTGGGCGCGACAAGAGGCCTCAGATGCAAGAGTTGACCACCGGTACGTCGCTGATCGAGCGTCCCAGCGTCTCGCCCGACGGCACCACGCTTGTCTTCAACGTGGGTCATGGACCAGCGACGAACCTCTACACGATGCCCATTACCGGCAGCGTCCCCAGGCAACTGACCTTCCGCGACTCCCTCAACGTGGAGGCTGTCTGGTCGGCCAACGGCCGACTCATTGCATTTGCCTCCACGGAAGGAGGTCGGTCGCGGATCTGGGCCGTCAATGCCAGTGGCGGAGAACCCGTGGCGCTCTCGTCGACCGACATGGGCAGCGACACATTCGATTTGACGTGGTCGCCAGGCGCTCGGATCTTGTATCAGCAGTCGGGGAACCGTAACTACTACGAGTTGGAGCCTGCCACACGAGCGGAGCGGTTCCTGCTCGATGACGATTCGAGAGGTTGGATCTTCTCACCGGTGTATTCGCCAGACGGTCGAAAAGTCGCGGTGCAGGGGAATCTGCCACCAAGGCATGGCATCTACGTGATTGATGCCAGTGAGCATCGTGAAAAATTGGTGTACGCGACTGCTGAAGACGTCACGCCGCTTGGATGGTCAGCCGACGCGCACTTCATCTATGTGCTCGACTCAAAAACACTGAACTTTCGCGGTCCGACGGCCCCTGGCGGCGAAACGAAGACCGAGGCAAGGATTCTGCGTGTGTCTGTAGAGGGTGGCCCCGCGACGACCGTAGCGGTTCTGCCCTTCGAAGAGATCGGCGGTGTCACCATGACCCCTGACGGCCGCAAGTTCATCTGTGCGGTGTACTCTTCGCGGTCGGATATCTGGGTGGTCGATGACTTCGATCCCTCGCCGTAGGAGCAAGCCCACCAAGAGTGCGGAGACCACGAAGGACACCAAGAGCGCGAGAGTGTAATATCAGTCTCCATCCCGCGTCGGTAGACCTCGAGGGGAAACGACTCCATGACGATCGTCAAGACCGTGGTCGCGTTGCTGGTTATGACCGCGTCTCCTGCTTTCGCGCAGCAGCAGGTCGACATTTCCGGTGAATGGGCGGCACGCGTCCACGAAGATCAGCCGCATCGTGGTCCAGGCGCGGAGCTGGGCGACTACACGGGCCTGCCCATCAACGACGCTGCCCGCCAGAAGGCGTCTCATTGGGACGCGTCGATTCTTTCTCTGCCGGAACGAATGGCACAGCCGCATCCGGCCGTGTACTTCATGCGCGGCCCCGGACCCAACATGCGGATCACGAAGCGGGTCGATCCGGTCACGCAGGAACTGGTGGCGTACACGCTCGAAGGAGTGTTCGGCCGCGACGACCGGATCATCTGGATGGACGGCCGGCCACATCCCTCACCAAATGCCGAGTACCTGTGGGAAGGGTTCTCGACCGGAAAGGTCGAAGGCAATCGCCTGACGATCACGACCACCCACATGAAGTACGGCGTCATCCAGCGAAACGGCGTTCCTGCGAGCACCAAGGCGACGATGACCGAGCATTTCATCAGGCATGGCGATCAGCTCACGCTGATGACGATCGTCGACGACCCCGTGTACCTCGAGGAACCGTTCGTCCGAACCTCTCACTGGGTCCGCAGCTCGAATATCACGGTCGATCAACGATGGCTGTTCGAGGTCGTCGATGAAGTGGCCGGTCATTCGATCGGGTACGTGCCGCACTACCCGTGGGGGACGAAACAGGACGGCTACGCGAAAAAGCACGGGATTCCGTTCGAGGCCACGCAAGGCGGCAAGGCCACCATCTATCCCGAATACGAACTGAAAATCAAAGAACTGCTGGCTAAGAAGCCGTCGCCAGCATCGGCAACACGCTGACATGCGACTGGGCGCTCTCATCGCGGCTGCGTTGTATTCCATCGGCCTGCTGGTCGTGCAGGCGCAGCAGCCGGTGACGACGGTGCCGCTGACACCGCCCGCGCCTCCGGTCATCGTCGATGGCCTCGAGATCCTGCCAGTGCAGGGGAACGTGCACATGGTCGTCGGCGCCGGGTCGAATGTCGCCGTGCAGATTGGAGATGAGGGCGCGTTCGTGGTCGACAGTGGTGGATCGGGTCACAGCGAGCGACTGCTGGCCGCCGTGAGCCGTCTGACCAATCGACCGATCCGGTTTCTGGTCAACACCAACGCCGACGGCGATCACATCGCCGGCAACGACGTCATCGTGAAGTCGCAGCGCGGCACACGCGGACCGCGCCCGGGCGCCGGCGGTGGCGCGCAGGGGCAGAATGTCGGGGTGGTGACGGTCGCGCACGAAAATGCGTTCAACCGGATGTCCACCGGAAGTCAGGGTGTGCCACCGCTGACTGGAGACGCGCTGCCGGCCTCGACCTTCTTCACACCACGCAAGGATCTGTTCTCGAACGGTGAGCCGGTCCAACTCATCAGCCAGCCCACCGCGCACACCGATGGCGACATTCTCGTGTTCTTCCGCAAGTCGGATGTCGTCGCAACGGGCGATGTGTTCGTGACGACGAGTTACCCGGTGATCGACACTGCACGCGGTGGAAGCGTGCAGGGCGTCATCGATGCGCTGAACGCGATCATTGAATTGACCGTGCCGGAGCGCAATCAGATGGGTGGGACGCGCGTCATTCCCGGTCATGGACGCATCTGCAACGAGGCTGATGTCGTCGACTACCGCGACATGGTGACGATCATTCGCGATCGCGTGCAGGAAATGGCGAAGAAGGGCATGACCGTGCAGCAAATCAAAGCCGCGCGCCCCTCGCTCGAGTACGACGGCCTCTATGGCGCGACGACAGGGAATTGGACGACCGACATGTTTCTCGAGACGGTGTATCGGGAAATCTCGGTTCGAAAGTAAGTCGATGACCGAGCGTGTTCCCGCGGCTCGTAGAGGAGTGGCTTTAGCTCCTGCGTTGGCCGGTCTGGCGATGATTGTGCTGACTGCGGGAACAGCCGTTCGTGCGCAGCAACCCACACAGCCAACCACGCCTCGAAGCGTCGCGCCCGCCGACTTCACCGGTGTCTGGGCCGCCGTCATCACCGAAGACTGGCGCTTCCGCATGGTCACGCCGCCGAAAGGTGATGCTGCGGGCGTACCACTCAACGATGCCGGACAGAAAGCGGCGGACGGGTGGGATCCGCAGAAAGACATCGCTGCCGGCGAGCAGTGCCGCGCGTTCGGCGCCGGTGGCGTAATGCGGATGCCGATCCGGCTGCGCGTATCGTGGCAGGACGACACGACGTTGAAGTTCGAGACCGACAACGGGCAACAGGTTCGGCTGTTCCGATTCGGCGGTTCGCTGCCGCCTGCCAGCGAGCCACAGTGGCAGGGGCAATCGGCTGCTTCGTGGGAGACGGTCACGGAAGGCCAGGGGATCGCGCCTGCAGGTGGAGGCGGTGGCGGTGGCCGTGGTGGTGGCGCAAATCCGGCCGCGCAGTTGACGGGGTCGATGAAGGTCGTGACGACACGGATGCGTCCCGGCTATATGCGCCGGAACGGCGTGCCGTACTCTGCCGAGGCGATCCTCACCGAGTTCTTCGACCGCTCCGATGAAGCCAATGGTGATGTGTGGCTGATTGTGACCTCGACACTCGATGACCCCACGTATCTCGCGCAGCCGTTGATGACGTCGACGCATTTCAAGAGGGAACCCGACGAGTCGAAATGGAAACCGCGGCCGTGCGAGGTGACGCTGCCGCTTGACACGCGATAACGCCGCGATCGTGATCGGCGCGGGCCCCGCTGGCCTCGCGGTGGGTGCGTGTCTGTCGCGCGCGAACATTCCATTTACTATCCTCGAACGAGGGGCTGGGGTAGCCGCGACCTGGCGGACACATTACGATCGGCTGCACCTTCACACGAACAAGGGAAGTTCGGCGCTTCCATTCCTTCCCTTCGCGAGCAGCTGTCCACGATATCCGTCGCGCGATCAGGTGATCGAATATCTCGAGTCGTACGCCCGTACCTTCACACTCGAGCCGCGATTCAATGAAGAGGTCGCCGCCGCGAGCCGTCGTAACGGCCGGTGGGAGGTGCAGACAGGCACCACGACGTACCGCGCGCGCCATCTGGTCGTCGCGACGGGGCTCAATCGCGAGCCGATCGTGCCGCAGTGGCCGGGGCAGGAGAGTTGCCGCCGGCCGGTGGTGCACAGCTGTGATTATCGCAACGGCAGTGCGTATGCAGGCCGCCGTGTGCTCGTCGTAGGCATTGGCAATTCCGGCGCTGAAATCGCGCTCGATCTTCACGAGCATGGCGCGCATCCGACCATCGCGGTGCGCAGCCCGATCAACGTGCTGCCGCGCGACATTCTGGGCGTGCCCGTCGCCGTCACTGCGCGACTGTTCGGGCTATTGCCACCTGCGGTCGCGGATGCGATCAACGCCCCATTGCGACGTCTTCTGCTCGGAGATTTGCGACGATTCGGTCTGCGGCCGCTCCCCTACGGTCCACTGACACAGATCGCCAGGACCGGGAGCATTCCGCTGATTGACGTCGGTACGATGGCTTTGATCAGGACAGGTCGGATCGCGATCCGCCCTGGCATCGACCATTTTGTCGAAAACGGCGTTGTGTTCACCGACGGTCTCCGCGAGGCATTCGACGCCGTCGTCCTCGCCACTGGTTATCGAGCCGGCCTCGACCGTTTCCTCGACGTTGAGGGAGTGTTCGATGAACGGGGAAATCCGCGGCGTGATGTGCCGTCGTGGCCAGAGGGTCTGCACCTGTGCGGATTCAGGGCGGTTGCAAGCGGTCTACTTCACCACATCGGACGGGAGGCGAGGCAGATTGCAGTGCGGATCCAGGTGTCAGGCAGTGAATCGTGAAATCGTTCCTCGTCAATTACCGCTCTGTGTTCACGATTCACTGCCTGACACCCTGCTACGTTCACGATTCACTGCCTGACACCGGCCAGCTCTCGATAGATGGCCTCAATAAACATGTCCGTTGTCCACGGACCGGTCGTCGCGCCGTAGCGTCCGTCGTAGTCGGCTGTCGGTTTCGCGGCTTTGACCTCCGCCAGCGTTTTGCCTTTCGTAACGAGATCCTGAATCCGATCGCGAACGATCGTCACCATGTCGCGGAACTCGACGACGTCGGCTTCGTCGGCGAGCCGGCCGTGACCGGGAATGACGTACGTGCCTCCCTCTTCCTTGTCCTTCGGGATGGTGATGTCGAGCAGGCGGTTCAGACCGTCGATGACGCCGCGCACGCTGCCGCCGTTCTGTGCGTCGATGACCGGGTAGGTCGTGGTCGTGAAGAGATCTCCACTCGCAACGACATCGGAGCGGCGAAAGAAGACCAGGATGTCGCCGTCGGTGTGGCCAGGCTGATGAATCAACTGGATCGCCTCGTCGTTGAAAAAGAGCTCCTTGTCTTCACCGAAGAACGTTTCGGTCGGCCACGCAGCGAACGGCCTGGGCGATGGCTCTCCCGATGGCGCGCTCATGCGCTTGAGGACGTTTTCGTGCGCAAGGACGCGCGCGGTGTCGAGCGGAAGGCCGGAGTTGCCGGGCGCGTTCCCTCCAAGGGAGCGGCCGGCGGCGGCCAGCATCTCGTTGGCGCCGCTGTGATCGCCATGCACGTGGGTGTTGATGACGATACGGATCGGTTTCGTGGATATCTGGCGAATCGCGGCGAGGACGTCGGAGCCGCGTGGCCCTGGGCCGGTATCGATGACGAGCACCCCTTCATCGCCAGCCTGCACGATGATGTTCGCGCCGGCACCGACGAGCATGTGTACGTTGCCCTGAACGTGAACGCTCTGAATCTGTCCAGGCGCGTTTGAGCCAGGCGGGTCTAACTTGCCCACCGTAACTTCAGCGGAGGTGGAAGACCCGCCTCTACCACTCGGGTAGGTGCTCGCCGCGCCGCCGCGTGCCGCTCCGGCCGGCAACTTGTACTTCGACGAAAACTCCGTCAGCTTGCGAGTCGCCTCCGGCGATGCAGGAAGGTAATGCGGCACCTCACCTTTGCGCCGCACGGCGACCTCGTCGACCACATCGAACTGCGTGCGCCGAACTTCCTGGTCCGGATTGAGTACCCAATTCGTCGTCCGGATGAACGGCTCTTCGAGGTAGATCGGGTCGTCGACCATCGTGACCACCGTCAGGTAATTCCCGTGCCTGATGAACCGCTCGGTCATCGTCGCTCTGTCGCTGTGCGCGACGCCGTTGCGCTGAAGCCACCCGACCTTGAGGTGCGAGGTGACGACCTCCAGGCTGTTGCCGTCCCAGCGTCCCGTCGAGAAGCCGGCCCACGTGTGCGCCGCGTACTCGGGAGGATGCGGGCGCCCGTCCAGCCAGATGAGACGCGTCGCCTGTCCAAATGTCCCGAACAGCTCGTAGCCGATCGTTTCTTGCGTGACAGGATCGAGCTCGCGCGTGATGCGGATATTGGCTGGTCCGCGCAGGGAATACGTGGAGGGATGTGGCTTGGCCTGATGCTCGCGCAGCGTGAGGATCGACGCGTCCCAGCTGTCGGCTTTCAGGCGGCCGGCATCGTTCAGCGGGATGCCAGTGTAGTCACCGAGCTCCGGCCCGGGAATGCGATGCGGCTGGTCCTCGTGATACAGGGCCGCCCAGTTCCCGGAGATGTCGCGTTGAGCGTGGACGGGACTGGCGACGACCAGCGTGAGCGCCAGCCCGATCGCCGTCAGAGCAAACGGAGATTGCGGAAATAACTGAGTCACGCAGAGCAACGGAGGAACGGAGAATAACAAGAATCCTCCGTTCCTTCCGCCTTCGTTAACTCAGATTAGAAGTCATACGTGACGGTGAACTTCATCGTCCGCGCGTTCAGGATCTCCGTCGGCCGCCAGTAGGACGCCAACCCGCCGCCGGTCGCGGCCAGATTGGAGGACTGATTGACGTTGACCACGGCATTGGAATTGAGCGCATTGAAGAAGTCGATGCTGGCGACCGCCCGGTGCCGGCCCGCCCGTAGCTGCTTGCCGATCCGGAGATCGAGCTCGTTGCGGCGTTCGAGGTAGTGCTCCTGCGGCGCCTGAATCTGCAGCGTCGCGTTTGGCGCGTTCCCCGCCAGCGGTCGGCCCAGGGTTGAGTTGGTCGCCAGAAACGCGTTGGTGGCGACCAGCGAGACCTGGGCGAAGCTCTCGACGATGCTGCCCTGAATCTGCCCGGGCGTGGTGCGGAACGTGCCGGAGACCTGGACCTCGATCTTTGGAATGAGGTAGACGCCGAAGATCTTCGCCTGGGTCAGGTACGGCGAACTGCGGTCGCAGTACTGCAGCGGACGCTGCGAGGCCGGCCGGTTGGCCGGGGCGACCGCTGCCATATTGCGCATCTCGGGCAGCGCCGTCAGGATGTCGCAGTCGTTCTCATGAGTGGATCCGGTGCTGATGCCCCCTTGAACGTTCAGTCCGTTCCTCAGCCGGGCGTTGACGGTGAAATCCACGCCCTGCCACACTTCGCTCCAGTCGCCTACCTTGGTGGACAGCGTGTTGTAGTTGTTCACCTGGCCGAACTTGGTGGGAACGACGTCGACAAAGCCCCGGATCGTGGCGCCACTGTCGGCACCGAGCCGGGAGTCGACGGGATTCGTGATGTCGTACGGCGTGAAATCGGCGGGCGTGAGCGCCAGGTTGTCGACGGCGCGGAAGTTCGTCCACGACCGTCGGAAGTAGCCGACGTCAATGCCGACGCGCGGGATCAGCTCGTGCGCGACGCTCACCGACGTCTCCCAGTTCGCCTGGCGGTGGTTGAAGCCGCTGATGAGATCCGGGTCGAACTGCTCCGTTGGGACCGCCGTGCCGAACGCGAGGTTGCTGGCCTGCGCGCACTCGCCGTTGGCGGTCAGGATCGTCAGATCGCAGTCCGGGATGAAGTCGCGATCGATGTCGTTCCACGTACGGGTCGGCGCCACCGCCCCTGCCACGATCGCCGGGTTGGGATCGCGGCCCAGCCCATTGAGCGTCTGACCCAGCAGGTACTTGTTGAAGCTGAACTTCAACGCCGTCTTGCCGGTGCCGAACAGGTCGTAGGAGAGGCCGCTGCGATAGGTCACGTCTTTCCAGTTGATGTTGTCGGCCGCCGGGAACGTAAGGTTGCGGTTCGGCGCGAGCGCCACCGGGCCGAGCGTCTGATCCGGGAAGCTCGTCTGGAACAAGTCGAACCGGATCGCGCCGGCCACCGTCAGCTTGGCCACCGTCCACCGGTCCTGGGCGTAGAGTCCCATGTCGTGGTCGAGGTTGGTACGAGCGTGGTAGTTGCCGCGCATCGTGATCTGGTTGGGGGTGGTGACGCCGCCGACAGTGTTGAATCGATAACTGCGGCCGTCGTTCAACTGATACAGCGATTCATCCAGGTACCCGGAGGTGTGGTTCCAGCCGACCTTGAATGCGTGCGAGCCGGTGACGTAGGTTGCCCCCGCCCGGAACGCAAAGCTCGGCACGGCGGTGTTGTTGTAGAAGGGGCCGCGGCCGCGATAGACGAGGCCGGTGCTCTGCTCGGTCACGGCGATCATCTGCGGCTGGATGGCTGCCTGCTCCGCGGTGATCGAGCCGGTTGACTCGCGCAGGTGCATGTCGCCCCACCGCTCGAACAGATGCATGCCCACAACCTCGAACAGCAGTTTGTTGGTAACCGGCGAGGTCCACTCCGCGTGCTCCTGGCGCAGGCGCGGGAACCGGCGGTCGCGGGCGGCCTCAGGCGCCACCGTCGCGCTCATCTGGCTGGGGCAGTTGCACCACTTGTCAGCCTTGTAGGTACCGGCGATCTTGTTCTTGGGGTTCGCCTGCCACGTCACGCGGATGCTGCTGTTGTACTGTTCCCCCTTGTTGACACCGGGCTGGGACGGGTCCGGATCGTAAAGCCATGCGCTGGGATTGAACGCGTTCTTGTTGACGAAGATTGGCGCCTCGTTGGCCACGTCGTTGATGCGGAAGGAGGTCCAGAACCACACCTTGTCGCGGCTCATGGGCCCGCCGAACGACTCGTTGAGGTCCACGGCGTGAAGGATCTTGTTCGGCGTGCCGAGGCCCTGCGCCTGGAGCTCCGGTGTGAAGTTGTCGCCCTGCATCGATTCGTTGGTGAACGAGAATATCGCCGAGTTACTGAAGCTGTTGCCGCCGTCCTTTGGCACGAAGTTCACGCGCACGCCGCCGGTCGGCAGATCGGCGCCAAGCGAGGCTGTGTCGACGGAGACTTCCGCGGCCGAGCCCATGTCCGGCGTCTGGCCGCCTATGTTGCCGCCCGCCTGCAGTGTCATCGTGTTGATGCCGTTGATCGTGATGCGCTGATCGACGGTGCGGCTGCCGTGCACCGTGAGGCTCTGACCGACGTCTTGAATCAGCGAGCCACCGACATCGTTGCCGCCGCCGACCGTGCCAGGAATCATGCGAGCCACGCCGAAGTAATTACGCGCACTCGGCAGCGCGTCGATCACTTCCGCGTTGAGCACGCGCTGCTGCGTGGTGCTCTGCACGTCGACGACCGGCGCCTCGCCCGTCACCGTGATTGTTTCCTCGAGCGAGCCGACGCGGAGGTCAGCGTCGACGTTGACGACCGCCGAGCCGGTGAGCACGACGCCGTCCCGCTTGACGGTGTTGAATCCTGGGAGCGTGAACGTGACCGTGTACGTTCCGGGTCGAAGGTCGACGACCTGGAAGCGCCCGTTGGCGTCGGTGACAGCCTCACGGGCTTTTTCAATCAGCACAGGGCTCGCGGCTTCCACAGTCACTCCAGGAAGCACGGCGCCCGAAGTGTCTTTGACAATGCCTGTAATGGACGCTTGCGCGAAAGCTACTGAGGGCAACAGGGCCGTCCAGAGCAAAATGACGGCACACCGGAGCGCGACACGCATGTGTTCTCGCCTCCTGAGCGTTGGGTCTTGCCAACGCCCCGACAAAGGGGTGACCGACCTTGGGAACGAACAACCTTAGTGCGACGACCGATTTCTGATAGGTCAGAAGGTGCCGTGGAATCTACGCCTCGCAGCTGATGAAGTCAATCGTTCGGCTTCACCTCCTTTTCTTCTGTTCTGGTCTCAACGGCCTGCTGTACCAGGTCGTGTGGTGGCCCGGCAATTTGGACACATCTATGACAACACCATTCGCCAGAGGACTGCGTCTTACCTCTGGCGTGGCAATAGCGAGCGCGTTACTGGCACGTATGACGGTGTTGATGGGCGGGACGTTCACAATCCTCATCCTTGCCCGGGCGCTTCCACGTATTGCTCGCGATGGAACGCCCAGGGGGAGTACTCGTCATAGGTTTGGCGTCGGCAGCCGTCGGCACCCTATCCCCTCCCTCACGTACGGCGTCTTGAGGCGGATAAGTTATTCTCGGTCCGGCTGAAGGTCCAGCTAAAGCCGGACACTACGTACGGGTCATGAGGGCCCTCGCATGATGACAAGGCGGATTCTCGTCGCGGCTATCGCGCTCCTCGCTGTCATGGTGTGGCCGCTTTTTCCCCGCGGCCTGCGCGCACAGTCACTTTCGCTTCCGTCATACACCGCCGGTCAGGCCGCGCTGGGCAAGCCGGCGTACGACCAGGCATGTGCGTCGTGTCACGGCGTGAATCTCGATGACGGCGAGTTCGCGCCGCCACTGAAGGGTGGTGACTTTCGGCTGCGTTGGGGCGGGAAGTCTGTCGACGCCCTCTTCGACCAGCTGACTCGCACGATGCCGCCGGGCTCACCGGGATCGCTTGGCGATGCCGCTTACACGCAAGTGCTCGCGTATCTGATCCAGGAGAACGGCGTAATCGCCACCGATCGGCCGCTGCCATCCGATTCCGCGGCACTGCGGACCATGATGCTGCCATCTGCGGCCGGAGGCCCCGGCGGTGGGCTCACGATTGGCGTGGCGATCCCGCCGTCACCCAGCCGATCGAATCCGCTCGATCGACTGACGCCGGTGACCGATGCCATGCTGAGCGATCCCTCCGATGGTGAGTGGCTCACATGGCGGCGTGCTTTCAACGCCCAGGGCTTCAGCCCGCTGACGCAGATCACTCGCGCCAACGCGCGCGATCTGCGCCTGGCATGGAGCTGGTCCCTGCCAAACGGCGCGAACGAAGTGACGCCCCTGGTTCATGACGGCGTCATGTTCGTACACGCCTTCGGTGACAAGGTGCAGGCCCTCGATGCCGCCACCGGCGATCTTCTGTGGCAGTACTCGCGGCGATTGGCACGTGGTCAGAATCCCACGGTGAAGCGGGGAATCGCTCTGTACGGTGGACGCCTGTACGTTCCAACGTCCGACACGCACATCGTCGCGCTCAACGCCAGGACCGGCGAGGTCGTGTGGGATCAGGCCGTCGCCGATTCAAAGGCCGGCTATGGCATGACCGGCGGGCCGCTGGTCGCCAACGGCAAAGTAATGATTGGGACGACCGGGCGCGCGCCCGGCGGCAACTTCATCGTTGCGCTCGACGCCGAGACCGGAAAAGAAGCGTGGCGCTTCTCCACGATTGCCAGGCCGGGCGAATCGGGAGGGCACACGTGGAACGGGCTGCCTCTCGAACGTCGCAATGGCGCATCGGTCTGGGTACCGGCCAGCTACGACCGCACGCTCAATCTTGCGTTCTTCGGACCGGCCCAAACCTACGACACCGGCCCGCTACGCAATCCGGCCGATGAAGGTGACGTCACCAACGACGGTCTGTACACCGATTCGACGCTTGCCATCAACGTAGACACCGGCAAGCTCGTGTGGTTCTTTCAGCATCAACCGAACGATCAGTGGGATCTCGACTGGGCCTTCGAGAGACATGTGATCCCTCTGCGCGTGAACGGGGCTGAGAAGACGCTGGTGGTCACCGGTGGCAAGCAGGCGATTTTCGACGCCATGGACGCGGCGACCGGTGCGTACGCGTTCTCAATGGATCTTGGAGTGCAGAACGTCGTGACGGCGATCGATCCGAAGACCGGTGCGAAGACGATCGATCCGACGCTGGTGCCCGGCGACGGACAGACGAAATTCGTGTGCCCTCATGCGGGTGGCGCGAAATCGTGGCTGCCTTCGTCGTACAATCCGCGAACCAAGGTGCTGTATGTGCCGCTGGTCGAGTCGTGCATGGATCTCACGCCGGTCGAAAAGGGCGGGCGCGGCAGCCTGTCGACTGGCGTGCGCTGGAGCCTCCGCCCGCGTCCGAACAGCGACGGCAAGTACGGCCGGATCCAGGCGATCAACCTGGAGACACATCAATCAATCTGGATCGAGCGGCAACGCGCGCCGCAGACGACGGGGACGCTGGCCACAGCCGGAGGTGTGGTGTTTGCCGGCGCGCTCGATCGCGTGTTCGCCGCCTACGACGATACGACTGGAAAGGAACTCTGGCGCGCGCGGCTCGGCGACGTGCCAAGCAACGCCCCGATCAGCTACCTGGCAAACGGCAAACAGTACGTCGCGATGGTTGTCGGCAACGGCGGCGCACAGGCGATCACATTCCCGCCGCTCGTGCCCGAGATCAGGAATCCACCCGATCGCGGCGCCGGCGTGTGGGTGTTCGAGCTGCCGAGCCGGTAATCCTGTGCGGCTCTACTGTTCGACCTTTTCGTAGAACGATGTATTGTTCACCGGATTTCCAGACGAGCCTTCTTGTTTGAAGGTAATCGTCATCGTCTTGCCGGACTCGTCGATTACGCGCCGCGCCGTCCCGTAGACGCGGCCCGCGTGCGAGAGCACGGCTTCGGCCACGCGCGCGGTGATCCCTTTGAGCAGGATGTGGTCATACTCCTCGGTTCCCCGTACGGGATATTCGCGGTCGTATTCGGCAACATATTCGATTCGCGCCGATCGCCCGTCCGCGAATCGACGCTGAATCGTCCCCTCGATGCCGTTCGGCCCGCGCTGGTAGGTGCGCGTTTCGCTCACAGGCCCGGGACCCGGTGAATACTTCGACTTGGCGACATTCAGCTCCCACACTCCAAGGATGTAGTCATCGGAGGTGGTCGATGGTGCTTGCGCTGCATGAAGTGAAACTGTTGAGGTGATGCTCGCAGTCAAAACAACTGCGGCGACGATCTGAGTCGATCGCATGGCTGTCCTCCAGGCTTTCGAGGACGAGTGATCGGCCCTTCATACGCCTTCAGCGCGGCAACGTCAAGTGACCGGGTCGATTACGCCGTGATCTTCAATTGCCGTTTACTTGGCTTGACATGGTGTCGGGTTCCACTTCGAGCCGTCAGGCTCTTTCTTGAAGTGGCTCGTCGTGACCCACGGATCGCCGAGGTACAGCGGGTCGCGCACGGTCGTCGTGACGACGAACCACTCGGGACCATCCGGTTCGGGAAAGAGATCGAAGTACTCGGTGACCGACGCGTTCTCGCTGAACGGAACGCCATTCTTGCGCAGGTAACCCGGACGAATCTGCGTGGTCACGACTTCGAGCGATCGACTTTGCGTGCCGGCACGAGGCGCAAGACCCAGGTTCAGGCCGCGTCCACCCGATGGCGGCGGCTCCCATCGCGCAACCGAAACCCCTTGCCACGAGCGCTGGTTCACCGATGGTGCCGGTGGACTTTGCGGAGCGTCCGTCCGCGCGAACTGAAGAATCCGCGTCTGCATGCCGGCATCGGTTTCGATCTTCAGCGTGTAATCATCCGTCCACGAGATGCGCAAGCGAGTCGGCTCTCGCATGATTGCGGGCGCCGCATAGCCTTTGCATTGGTCGCCGGCGGCCTCGTCGCGTGCCGGGTCCCAGCCGTCGGCCACCTTGCGAGCAGCCGCATTGAGGGGAATGTTGGCGTAGTCCCCTTTGGGTGGCGTGATCATCCGCCATCGCCAGTCTTCACTGACGATGGAAACCCAGTTTCCGGTGAAGTCCGCCGGCGCGGATGCCCGGGGCGTGGGTGGCGGCCCGCCGCGACCTCCTCCTCCTCGAGGTTGGGCGGTCGCAGGCAACGCGATGACCAGCAGAATGCCGGCCAGACCGATGCGACAGTCGCGACGTTTCACGACCGGCCACCTCGTGGCGTTTGAGTGAGGCTGCGATAGATCGATTCCACGAAACGATCTGCATCGGCCGGAGTGGCGCCGTACTCGGCGTCGTAGTCTCGTGATGGACGCGAAGCCTTGATCTGCTCCCAGCTCATTCCCTTCTTGAGCTGGTCCTGTACCCGATCGCGAATGATGACCACCATGTCGCGGAACTCGGCGACGTCGGTCTCTTCGCAGATCCGCCCGCGGCCCGGCACGATCAAGGTTCCGCCCGAGGCGAATCCTTCGGGCACGGCCAGCGAAAGGATATTGGTGAGCGCGGCGATCAAGCCATTCACGCTGCCTCCCCTGGCGAGATCGATTTCCGGGTAGTGGCCCGGCGTGAAGACGGCGCCGGTGCTGATGACGTCCGAGCCACGGAACAGCACGAGGCTGTCGCTGTCGGTGTGCGCGGCGGGCTGATGGTAGAGAATGACCGCCTCGCCATTGGAGAAGTCCATCGACGGCAGGAAGTACGTTGTCGTGGGCAAGGCGTCAGGCGACGCCGAAGTGCCGTCCGGCGGGTTCGACATCCGATTGAGTACGTTCTCGTGAGCGACGATGGATGGACGGGTCAGTCCCACGAATCCGAACGGCGCACCTCCGCCCGCGCGGCCGCTGAACGGGGCAATCAGCGCCGCGTTCCCCGCGACATACTCTGGGCTGCTGCTCGTGTTGATCACCCACCGAAGCGGAAGGCTCGACAGCTTGCGGATTTCATCCATGACCCGCGGCACATTCGCGGCTTGTGGAGTGTCGACGAGCAGCACGCCGTACTTGCCGACATGAACGGTGACATTCACTCCGGCGCCGGAAATGAGGTGGATCTTGCCCTGAACGGGAACGACGTTCAGTTGCGAATTGCCCGACGATTGTTGCGCGATCGGGCTGTCGACTGTCCCTAGCGCGAGGACCAGAACGGCAATCAGGCGGCGCATGACGCTACCGAACGTTGCAGCCGGTATTGGCGTTGAAGCAGGTGCAGTACCTGCCGCAGCGATCCAACGTGGAGAATGTCTGCTTCAACTTCTGGCGATACTCTGGATACATCGTCTCGGCGCCGCCGCGCGTGGCCTCGTATGGTATGCCGTACCACTCTGAGAACTCTTTCAGATAGGGGTTGGTGCCCGGAAGCCAGTGCGGCACCACACCTTCACCAAGCGGCAGTTCGGCAGCGTAGTCACACCAATTCGATCCGAGCCGTTGGCCCGAATCGATGGTCCACGACTGACTCCGTACCAGCCGTTCCGTCAGGAATACAGGGTCGTCGGTAATCGAGACGACCGTGAGCAGGTCGCCGTGGCGAACCCAGTATTCCGTCAGCGTGCGGCGGTCGCTGCTCGGCACACCGTTCCGGCGGATGTAGTAGGCCTTCAAGTGTGTCGTCGTGATCCGAAGCATGTTTCCCATCCACACCGCAGTGGAGAATCCGCCCCAGCTGTGTGGCGCATCAGCGGGCGGGTGAGAGCGCCCATCCAGATAGATCGTCCGCTCGGCGTCGTGGAAGTTGATTCGCGTGTGGAGCGTCGTCATCCGCTGCGTCAGCGCATCGTAATCGGTCGTGACTCGCATGTTGGCCAGGCCGCGGTCTCCGTAGTCAGCGGCATGCTGTCGGCACTGGTACTCGCTGACTGCCGAAATTCGATCCGCGTCATAGCTCTCGGCGCGAAGACGCGCCGCATCGTTAATCGGCAGGCCAAGGTAGTCGGCGAGCTCAGGCCCCGGGAGCCGCTCGGGGCCGTCCTCGTGGTAGATGGGTACCCACGATCCGCTGAAATCAATCTCCTGCGCCGCGGCCGGCAAGGTCGTTCCGGAAAGCAGCAGAACGGTGGAGAGGATGCGCCTCAGCGTTCTCATCATCATCGCTCCTGTCCTTGACGCGCGATTGCCTATCGGGCGCCTAGCATAGATCAGGCTCGATGTGCTGAGTCAGTTCTGCGATGAGGAAAAAGCGATTGACCGTTACTCCGCGCGTAACGCGGCCACAGGATTCACGGATGCGGCTCGGCGCGCCGGAATCAGGCTCGCCAGACCCGCGACGGCGATGAACACCGCCGCGCTGCCCGCAAACGAGACCAGGTCCAGCGGTTCGATCCCATACAGCATTCCGGCGAGCAGGCTCGTAGCGAGCGACGCGGCGAGCAGACCGAGCGCGACGCCGATCCCAGCCAG